>ERZ827512.328-NODE-328-length-68331-cov-62.843752_pt1 | contig 68331 bp, 64 predicted proteins | sample MGYA00519916_ERZ827512 | MGnify/ENA primary metagenome ERZ827512 (study PRJEB31778, sample SAMEA3449335) | human gut metagenome | biome: human gut; feature: human-associated habitat; material: faeces | place: United Kingdom | collected 2010/2012 ... | reverse complement strand
TCCGCATCCGCATCGGCGTCCGCATCCGCATCGGCGTCCGCATCCGCATCGGCGTCGGCATCCGCATCATCGTCAGCATCTGCATCCGCGTCGGAATCGCCGCCGTGTACACCATCTATGTTCAGGTGAACGACGTGGCCTCCCAGATTGCTCATAAACATGTATGTAGCGTTGCCGGGAACATAGTCGGCAGCCGGACCGGACATGCCGCTGCTGGGATGCCATATGATGGCCTCTTCAACGGTGCTGCCGTAGATAAGATCCCAACCGTCAATGTCGGCTCCGTTGACTTCGATCTTGATTACGCAGTCGGCAGGAAGCCTGAGCAGAGTACCGTGTCCCACCGGGTTAATCACATCTTTGAAAGTGAGATAAGCCTTGTCAAAGGTAGAGCGCCAGAAAACGGTGTTGGTAACAGGCAGATATGCCGTAACGGTCACGGTAGCGTTGGCAGGGAGCTTTTCATAGCCATGCAGGCAAAGCAGGAAGTTGATGAAGTTTGCGTCGGGATACTCGGTGTTTTTAAGACCGATCCCCTCGAATACCGACATGACGGACGTAGCAGATTCTGTCTCGACCGCAGCGGTGGCATCGACTCCATCAGCACTTGCGTTGGTGCTCAGCACAAAAACAGCAAACAGAAAAACAGCAAGTACAAACAGTACGGTAAGCGCAGGCTTGCTGAACTTTTCTAATTTTACCATGCTATTCAGTTTTGTCCTCCTTTCCCCCAAAGATCCATACTAATACCTATACCGGCGAGCGTTATCCATGCGGCATCGATTATCTCTGCCTTTCGGCAGGGAAGCAGTCAGCCGTTGCTCACGGAAGCAGCCCGGCGGCTATTAATTAATATTATACCTAATGATACTATATTGTAACCGAGAATTCAAGACATATTATGGTAAAGATAGCTTTTTATAAGCAAAAAGCTATAAAAATTTGGTTAAAAATTTTGAAAGATATATACATTGGACAGATTTTGTATAGAGTTGCACAAGCGCCGGGTCTGTGTTAAAATCAATACGATGTTTCAATTAATAATAAGGTAGGAGACACTATGGAAAAACTGCCTAAGCTGCCGAGAATGGCGGCTGTTCATGATCTGTCCGGAATGGGAAAATGCTCGCTTACAGTTGCTCTTCCTATAGTTTCCGCAACGGGAGTTGAGTGCTGCTGCATACCGACGGCTCTTTTATCCACCCATACCGGCGGCTTCACTGACTGGACGTTTACCGACCTGAGCGGGGATATAGTCCCGATCGCCGAGCATTGGCACAGCCTGGGACTAAGGTTCGATGCAATATATTCCGGCTATCTCGCCTCCGAGGCGCAGGGAAAGCTGCTCGAGCGCGCGATCGAGCTTCTGAAAAACGACGAGACGCTCGTCATTGTCGATCCTGCCATGGCCGATAACGGCAAATACTACGCGAACCTCGGTGACTGGATGGCGGAGTGCTTCCGTCGACTCATTAAAAAAGCAAATATCATAACGCCGAATATAACCGAGGCATGCTTACTGACCGGTATGGAATACAGACCCGGTACTCACAGCATGGCGTATGTCACTGAGCTTATCGACAGGCTCTCCGAGCTGGGGCCGGATTTTGTTGCCGTGACGGGTGTCAGCGCAGAGCCGGGGAAGGTCGGCATAGTTGCGCGCGATAACAAAAGCGGCCGGCTGTGTTCGGTCATGAACGAGGCTCTCGACGGCACCTTCCACGGCGCGGGAGATGTCTTTGCCTCGGCCTTTGCGGCACTTTTGACTCGCGGAGCGGCTCTTGAGGATGCGCTCAATGCTGCCGAGGAGTTTGTCACCGCCGCGATAGAGCGCACCGCAAAGCGAAATACGCCGCGTCATTACGGGCTCGATTTCGAGGGCGTCCTGCCAAAATATATAGAAATCTGCCGAGGTCTGTTCGAGTAGTCGAACAGTGCGTTGACCAAGCGTTCGGGAACTGAGAATTGGCAAAATAAATTTGGAAATACTTTTGACATAAACTTGACATTTCGGCTAAACCTAAAGTATAATCATGCGAAGGGGTATGGGAAACCATACTGGAAACTGGTAAGCAAAAATTTTAAATAAGCGGAAGGGGTTGCAAATGAAAGACCTAAAACATCTGATCTATTTTGAAAACCTGCTGCAGGACGCTCAGAATGAGCTTGTCACCAAGGCAGTGGAGGATGGGCAGATAGCACTCGGTTACAACTGCTATTACATACCCGAAGTCCTTCTCAATCTTGAAGGCTGCTTCTCTTCAAGACTTCGCGCTCCCAATTGCACGTCCAGCGATATCGCAAACTACTACATGACAAACCGTACCTGCCCCTATGCACGCTCCATTCTTGAGCGCGCCATCGAAGGCGGATACAACTACCTCAGCTGCCTGTTCGGCGCGGAAAGCTGCGCGACCATGGAGCGTATGGAAGAGCACTTCTTCCTCATCAATCCCGTTAAGCACGACGGATTCTTCGTTACCCAGATCGATCCTCCCATGAAGGGCGATCAGACCAACCTTGATTACTACAAAGCTCAGCTTAAGCTCAAAGTCGTTGACGAGATGAAGAACCGTCTTGGAGTTGATGTCTCCGATGAGGCTATGCGCAAGGCTATCGAGCAGCACAACGAGCTCAGCCGCATCATCACCGAGATCGGCAACTTCCGCAAGCTCGATAATCCGCCCATCACCGGCTATGAGTTCCATGTCATCCAGCTCGTAAGCCAGGTCTGCCCCCATAAGCTGATCCTGCCTTACCTCAAGGAGACTCTTGAAGAGATCAAGACCCGCGAACCGGAAGAGAAGTTCCCGTTCCGCGCCCGCGTTGCACTTGTCGGAAGCGAGGTCGATGATCCCGAGTTCACAAAGCTTATCGAAATGTGCGGTGCAATGGTCGTTGCCGACCGCTACTGCTTCGGCTCGTTCCCCAGCAGAGAGCAGATTGAGATCAAGGAAGGCGAGACCGCGTTCGACGCCATCTGCCGCCACTACCTGTACTGGAACCAGTGCGCACGCTTTATGGATGGCTTCAAGATCGACCAGCGTCACGCTATCGCGGCCCAGCTCGTTGAAGATTTCAAGGCTGACGGCATCATCTACGAAAACATGAAGTTCTGCGAGTTCTGGAGCTATGAGAAGGTTCTTGCAAACCACATCTTCACGAACGAAAAGCACATTCCTTGCTGCACCATCGAGAAGGAGTATTCCCTCGGCGCAGTCGGACAGCTTCGTACACGTTTCCAGGCGTTCATCGAATCCCTGGAGATCAAGTCCATTCAGGGAGGTAAGTAATGATGTTCGATAAAGTAATAGCAGCTGTTGATAAAAAGCTTGAACGCTTTGATCCCATATGGCAGGCCGAGAACGGCGTAGGCGGCCAGAGAGACCGTTACTACGACAAGACCGGCGTTGCAAAATGGCGTGAGTGGCGCGGCGTTAAGGACACCATGGTCGACTACGGCGCATGGCTGAAGAACCTCGCTTCCATGGCAATGATGGTCGCATCCGCTCCGATCCCCTGCCTTAAGGGCTTTTGGGAGTATCGCTGGATGGGCTCTTACCTCGGCACATTCATGTTTATTGACCGCCTGTTTGAAGGCTTCCGCGGCTACGAGCTGGTCACGGCACACAAGTGCATGCACGCTATCGTCCGCAGCCTGACCAAGAAAATTGCGTTCTGTCTGTCCAACGACCGTCGTCTCGGAGGCGGCAAGGATACCGACCGCATCGTTCCCATGGACGAGGTTCTGCCTCCGCTGTTCATGATGGGCTTCAAAGAGCTCGTTCCGTTCCCCCTCCAGACTCTGCCCGAGTTCATCATCTGCGACGTTGACCAGCACATCGAGCCTTATTACATCGACGTTGCCGAGTCCTTCGGACTTCCTGCCGACGTCTGCTCGCGCTGCGCGGCCGAGACCGGTGTTGCACTCGACGACGCATTCCCCCTCATCGGTAAGGCAATGATCTCGACCAACATGCCTTGCAACGCATCCGAGGCGACCTCTATGTTCCAGCGCCGCCGCATAGGCATGCCGGACTTCCCCGTAACCCTGGCCATGATCCACAACGAGCCGGGCGCACATCCGTATTCCACTCAGATGCTCAAGGACGCCATCGCTTTCGTCGAAAAAGAGTACGGCGTGAAGTACGACTGGGATAATCTCTTTAAGTACGCAAAGCTCATGAATGAGCAGAACACTATAGAGCTTGAAAAGTGGGACTACTTCAAGACCCCGTATTCGGCTCTGTGCGGCATTGCCGAGACGCTTTATCGTCTGTATGCATGGGCATCCGTAAACGGAACCGATCCTTACTTCAACAAGGTCGACCGCCAGGTCATCAAGATCATGCGCAAGGCGTATGAAGAGAAGAAGGAGCCGTTCGGCGGCAGAACCCGTCACCGCGCATTCCTGTGGGGACCCTCCGCTGTTTACTACACCGATTTCCCGACCTGGATCCAGAACTGCTGGGGCATCAATATCGTCTTGAACATGGACTCCACCATGGGTCACAACATGATCAACACCGAAGATCCCGACGAGGCAATTAAGGATCTTGCTCTGTTCTCCGAGAAGGCAACCATGCGTCACCACGCCGTCGGCGGCTGGGACAATGTCAACGCCATCTGGGAGTGGGCAAAGAACTTCAACTGCGACATGGTGCTCATGAACGACAACATCGCCTGCAAGGGCATGCTCGGCGTTCACGCTCTCATGGAAGAGCAGGCAAGGGATCTCGGCTTCCATTTCATCTTCATCGAGCATGACCTTGAGGACTGCCGCACGGTTTCCCGCCAGGATATGCGTAACTGCGTAAACGGCTACATGTCCGTCGTTCTGGGCGAGGAGCCTCTTGATCCCACGCTCGTTGAGTTTGACGACAGCGCTGCATATTAATAGGAGGATAAGGTAATAATGAAAACTGTTGCAAAGATCGGCGGCAAGGTCGCTATGTTCGCTTTCCTCGCTTTTGTCGGAACCTTTACCCTGTATATGACCAATGGCGAAAACAAGCTCATCTACTATGTCATTCGCCCGTTGCTGAATAAGCATTACGACTCTCAGGTCCGTGACCGCAGAATCGTATGATCCGATATCCGCATAACACATAGAAAAAAGACTCCCTGTACTGGGAGTCTTTTTTTATGAACAAACTAATTGACAGTTTTGTTGAAAGTGTATAGCTGAACGTATTTTTAGAACAAAAAAACCTGAATTTTTCATGTAAATAGCAGCATATTCTCTTGCAAATCAGAGGCATTTGTGTTAAACTGTTATCAAAATGCGTAAGGTATGTCAAAGCGCAATTGAAGGGGGGACGTATTATTGGAAAATAAAGCAAAGATCATCGCGGTCGCCGGTAAAGGCGGTGTCGGCAAGACGTCGATTTCGGCGTCGATCGTAAGGCTTCTGGTGGAAAATTTCCCGGATAAGAAGATCCTCGCGATAGATGCAGACCCTGCTGTCGGCCTGTCGGTCGCTCTGGGCGTTGATGTCAAGCTCACGCTTGACGATATCCGCATGAGCATTGTTGACAGCGTCGAAAACGGCGAAACGAGAGAGGCGCTTGAGCTTTTGAGCGAAGCGAGATTCAAGATCTTTGACGCACTGGTCGAAATGCCCGGCTTTGCATTTCTCGGCATCGGCAGACCTGAAAGCTCCGGCTGCTACTGCAAGGTCAATTCCTACCTGAAGGAAGTCATCGGCATTTTGGCGAACAGCTTCGACTATGTCGTCATCGACGGAGAGGCCGGCATTGAGCAGATCCAGCGCCGCGTTATGGATAAGGTAACGCATCTGCTGCTTGTTACCGACCAGAGCAAGAAAGGCTGTCAGGTCGTATCGACGATCAAAAACGTTGCCGACGAGCTGATCGTTTACGATAAGATCGGCGCTATAGTAAACCGTATGACAAATCCCGAGCTCGCGGAGCTCATCACTGTGCCCGGTGTTGACATCGTGGCGCGCATCCCTGCGGACAATGCTTTTGCCGCAAACGATATAAAGGGTCAGAGCGTGCTTAGCCTGCCCGAAGATTCTCTTATGCTCAACGGAGTAAAGGAAGCACTCCAAAAAATAGAAATTCTTTGAAGAAGAGGTGTAACATTTGAAAGATCTTAAGCATCTGATCTACTTCGAAAGTCTTCTTGAGAATGCCGACAACGAGCTGGTAAAGCAGGCTCAGGCTGAAGGCGACATCTGCCTTGGCTACACTTGCTACCACGTTCCCGAAGCACTTCTCAACATAGGCAACTGTTTCTCAGTGCGTCTGCGCGCACCGAAGACAGGTTCTATCGACATCGCAACCTACTACATGTCCAACTACACCTGCGAGTACGCACGCGCACTCGTAGAACGTGCTATCGAGGGCGGCTATCAGTTCCTCGACGCACTGATCGGTGTGGACGCCTGCTCCATGATGAACCGCGCGATGGAGCACTTCGAGGTCCTGAAGGTCAACGACAAGGAAAAGTTCTTTGTAACTCACATGGACATTCCTTTCAAGGTGACCGACTACACCCTCACAGCGTATGAAACCCAGATGCAGATCCACGTTCTGGATAACCTGAAGGAGAAGTTCGGCATCGACACTTCCGATAAGGCTATCCGCAAGGCAGTCAAAGAGCACAATGAAGTATGCAAGATCCTCACCGAGATCGGCGATATGCGCAAGGCTGAAAACCCCGTCATCACCGGCTATGAGTATCATGTACTGAACCTCGTTTCTTTCACCTGCCCGAAGAGACTTATTCTCCCCTACCTGAAGGAGACCCTCAAAGAGCTCAAAACCCGTAAGCCCGATCCCAAGCCCTGGTTCCGCGCAAGAGTTGCAATCGTCGGAAGCGAAATCGACGATCCCAACCTCACCAAGCTTATCGAAGGCTGCGGCGCATTTGTATGCTCCGACCGTCACTGCTTCGGCTCGACTCCCGGCCGCGAGGTCATCGAGCTCAACGACGACGAGCCTGCTCTTAAGCAGATCTGCCGCCACATAATGGAGCACTCCGAGTGCGCACGTTACATATCCGACGAGAAGGTCCTGCAGCGTCGTGAGACCGCAGACCGCCTCGCAAGAGAGTATCACGCAGAAGGCATCATCTACGAGCAGATGAAGTACTGCGACTACTGGGGCTTCGAGCGCGCGCTCGTCAGCCACGTTATGGCTGAGGAATACGGCTGGCCCGTTCTGTCTATCGACAGACTGTACAACAACGGTAACTCCGGTCAGCTTCGTACCCGCTGCCAGGCCTTTGTTGAGTCTCTGGAAATCAAGCGTATTCATAAAGAGGAGGGCAATAAGTAATGGCTAAGACTCCTAAATATCCCAATCCTAAGTTTTTTAAGGCAAAAGATAACATCGACTGGAAGAAGCAGTGGGAAAACCTGAAGGTTTGCGGCGGCATCTTCTATGATATGTTCAAAGAGACCGACTGGGAAGCTTTCAAAAACGGCTGGAAGAACACCCTGAAGAATGACGCAGCTCGCATCAAGGAAGAGTACAATGCATTCATGGCACTCGACCAGCAGGGCAAGCTCGATGCTATCCTTTACGGCGAAAAGAGACTTGGCAGACTGTATGCCAAGGGCGCAATGGCAACCGTCCGTCGTGAGTGGCGCGGCGTTAAGGACACTGCATACGACTTCTATGAGTGGGCTCGTATGTGGGGCATGCTCCTTATGACCTTCTCCAAGGACCTCATTCCCGCACTCAACAGTGCTCTGCACTACCGCTGGATGATCTCCTACTTCTGCTGCCACGGCTTTATGGATAAGAACATCATGGGTCTGCGCGGCCGCGCACTCCGCATGAGCCACCTGCTTATCTACGATATATTCCGCTACGTTGCAGAAAACCTCGTTCTTTTGTCCAAGGCTGACCGCAAGAACGGCAACAGCGAGGAGCTTAACAAGATGCTCATGACCTTTGACGAGATGACCATGGGTCAGATCATGGCAGGCTTCCCCGATTTGTGCGGTATTCCTCACCAGCTGCTGCCCGTCTTCCTCGTTTCTGAGATCGACCAGCTCACCTGCGTACCTTACATCGATGCAGTCGAGTCCTTCGGTCTGCCCTCCGATACCTGCCCGGTTCCGTCTTCCGAGTGCGGCGCTCTGGTAATTGATGCTCTGCCCGACATGGGCTGCGGCTTTATCTCCAGCTCCATGCCCTGCGACGGCTCCACCATGGCATCCTCTTACTTTGCACGCCGCTTCCCGAACACACCCGTATTCCACCTCTGCTTCCCCGTGCGCTACGAGGACGAATCCGTCCTGCAGTCTGCTGCCGAGGATATCAAGGCCTGCATAAAGTTCATCGAAGATAAGACCGGTGCAAAGTGGAACTGGGACGCTTACTTCACCGCTATGAAGCGCTTTAATAAGGAGACTTCTTACGAGCTGGAGAAGTGGGAGATTAACAAGACCAAGTATCCGCAGCTGCTCGGACCTTGCTACGAGCTGTTCCGTAAGTGGAACTACGAGATGGACGGCGGTATTGATCCCCGTGTTATTAAGACCTGTGAGAAGGTCAGCAAGCTGATCCGCGAGGGCTATGAGAATCGCGACGAAGCATGGCCCGGCAAGATGAAGTACCGTGCAATCGTATGGTCTTGCCCGGCTCACTACTACGCAAACTTCTCCAACTGGGCTGCCAACTGCTGGGGCATCGATGTCCTGGTCGAGATGGAATCCCTCAACTTCACCAAGCCTCTCGAGACCGAGGACAAGGAAGAAGCACTCCGCGACCTCGCCCGCCTGTACGAGCGCATGGTTATGCGCCGTCACACCAACGGCGGTTACCACAACGTCGTAACCGAGCTGTGGCGTCAGTGCGAAGCATGGGATGCAAAGCTCATCCTCATGTATCAGAACGTTGCATGTAAGAACATGGCAACCGTTCAGGGCCTGCTCGATGATCAGGGCCGTGAGCGCGGCTACGATCTTATCTGGATCGAGCACGACCTTATGGACCCGCGCACCGTTTCTCGCCGCACCATGCGCGACAAGGTTAACGAGTTCATGCGCACCGTTAAGAACGCAGAGCCCATAGACCCGTCTCTCGTAGAGTTCGAGGACGAAGTCTGCATGTAATTGCTCTGCAGTTATCGCAGGAATTATGCGCCGAGGGCGGCAGAATAGATTAGCCGTCCCCGGACGGCGTTCAAAGCGCCAAGAACGATTAATTAATTGGAGGAAATTATAAAATGAAATATTTTGGCGGTTGTGACGTAGGCTCGACCTACACAAAGGCAGTTATTCTCGACGAGAACGGCAAGATGGTAGCAGATACCACGATAAAGAGCAAGATCAATTCCGAGGCATCCGCAGTAGCGGCAATGGCAGAGGTCTGCGAGAAGGCCGGCCTGAAGAGCTCTAAGGATCTTGAGTATCTTATCGGTACCGGCTACGGCCGCAACAAGGTTCCGTTCGCGGATGAGAACATCTCCGAGATAAGCTGCCACGCAATGGGCGTACACGTCACCGATCCTTCCGTCAAGGCGATCATCGACATCGGCGGTCAGGACGTAAAGGGCATCTCCGTTGACACCGATGGCACCGTAAAGAACTTCGCAATGAACGATAAGTGCGCAGCAGGTACCGGCCGCTTCTTCGAGGCAATGGCACGCTCCTTCGAGATGAGCCTTCCCGAGTTCTCGAAGCTGGCACTGACCGCAAAGAACGTCATCCCCATCACCGCACAGTGCACCGTTTTCGCAGAGTCCGAGGTCATCACCCTCGTCGGCGAAGGCAAGCCCATGGACGAGATCGCGGCAGGCATCGAGATGGCAGTTGCAAAGCGCTGCTTTGTCATGGCAAAGAAGGCCGGCGCGACCGACAGCATCACCCTGACCGGCGGCTGCGCAAAGAACGACGGCCTGAAGCAGGCGATCGAGCACGTTCTGAAGCTGAAGGTCGTAAACCTGAAGACCGACCCGCAGCTGATGGGCGCACTCGGCGCAGCAGAGTATGCTCGCCAGAAGGGTCTTGCAAAGAAGTAATTTAGAGGCGCATTGAGATCGTGCTGATCTATACTGCGGTAGCTCGACCTGTAATGTTGTACTGAGCTTAGGTGCCTCGCGTTCAATAGGACGAATGTCATTTGGCCGCTGCACTGCAACAGGAACACATCCGATAGGGTGTATCGCAGCCTTTAGAATTATTTGACCCACACAGGCGCCAACAGATCTGATTGAACGAACTGTTTGGCATTAATAACAGCTCAAAAAGGAGAAACGCTAATGTGCAAATTCTGCAAAAAGTCCGTTAAGCTGTTTAGCACGGTAGTCGGTATCCTGTTCGTGGTTTATTTCTGGAACCTCGATCAGAAGGTGCTCGGCTGGGCATACAAGCAGGTTAACGCTATGTTCGACAGAAAGCCTGTTGACATCAAGTTCTGATTCCTGAATAAATACCGGCGCATGCCCCACATCATGCGCCGGTATATTTTAATGAGAATGAAAAAACAGAGACAAAGCAAAGCTTTGTCTCTGTTTTTTTATATCAGATTTTTCAGCTCAACGCTGTCCTGCTCGCTTATCTTTCGGATAACGCGGCACGGATTTCCGGCTGCAAGGTATCCGGGCGGAATGTCACGCGTTACAACGCTGCCGGCACCGATGACGCAGCCGTCGCCGATCATAACGCCGCCGCAGACGGTGACATTACCGGCAAGCCAGCAGTTGCTGCCGATGCTTATCGGCTTTGCGTACTCCAAATCGTATGCGCTGCCGTCAGGCCTTGTGCGGATATTGCGCTCGGCGCTGAGAAATGAATGCATAGGCGTAAGCAGGCTGCAATTCGTCCCGAAGAACACGTCATCTCCGATAGTCACCGGGCAGCAGTCAAGCACCGTGAAGTTGAAATTTGCATAGCAATTTCGCCCGAAGCTCGTAAACACGCCATAGTCGAAATACACAGGTCCCTGCAAAAACAGCCCCGGCTTAGCGTTCGGTGTGAGCTGCCTGAGAATTTCGGCTCGCAGCTTTTCCTCATCCTCGTCGGTGTTGTTATACTGACGGCTGAGCTTATGCGCCTTCAGTCGCAGAGCAGCAAGCTCGGCATCCGACGGATCGTAGAGCTTGCCGGCGAGCATACGCTCAAGCTGCTCGCTCACAGCTCGGCTATAACCTCGCACTCGACAAGAACATCCTTGGGCAGACGTGCGACTTCAACGCAGCTTCTTGCAGGATAAGGCTCGGTGAAGTATTCGGCGTATATGCCGTTAACAAGGCCAAAGTCGTTCATGTCCTTGATGAAAACGGTGGTCTTCACTACCTTGGACATGTCGCTGCCGGCAGCCTTGAGAAGCTCCGTGAGGTTTTTGAAAACCTGATGAGCCTGAGCCTCGACACCCTCGGGGACGATGCCGGTGGCAGGATCAATGCCGATCTGGCCGGATGTATATACCATGCCTCCGACGATCTGCGCCTGGGAATAGGGGCCGATTGCGGCAGGAGCCTTGTTTGTGGAAACGGTTTTCATATTTGTTCCTCCTTAATAGTTCAAGCTGATTTTGAAGCCCTTGTCGCCGAGGGCGCGGAGCAGCCTTTCGCCGTGCTCCTTGCCGCCGACTTCGCAGGCAATGTGAACGTTGGTCTGGTTAGGCGTAAGCCCTGCGCTGAGCCTGTCGTGCTCAACGGTGAGTATATTTGCGCCCTGCGCGGCAATGTCGTTTAAGAGCTTAACGAGGCTGCCGGGCTTATCGAGCAGAGTTGCCGTGAACTTGAGCCGCCTGTTGCGCGCAACAAGACCCTGAGCGATAATGCATTGAATGAAGCTAACGTCGATATTGCCGCCGGAGAGCAGGCACACGACTTTCTTTCCCTTAATATCGACCTTGCCCTTCAAAACGGCGGCCACGGGAGTGGCACCGGACGGTTCAACGATCTGCTTGCAGCGCTCCATGAGCAGGAGTATTGCCTCGGAGATCTCGTTGTCGTTGACGGTGACAACGTCGTCGGCATAGCGGTTGATAAGCTCAACTGTTATGTCGCCGGGAGCTTTCACGGCAATGCCGTCGGCAATGGTTGAAACGGAATCGGTACTTATGTACTTCTTCTCGCTAAACGACTGGGCGATAGCGTCTGCGCCCTCGGCCTGAACGCCGATGACCTGGATGCGCGGATTTATCTGCTTTATGCAGGCTGCAACACCTGCAAGCAGTCCGCCGCCGCCGGCCGGAACGATAACAACGTCGGCAGTGGGCAGATCGCCGAGAATTTCAAGGCCAAGCGTACCCTGACCGGCAATGACCTCAAGATCATTGTACGGATGCAGGAAAGTTGCGCCCTCGGTCTCGCACACCTTGCATGCCATTGCGTATGCATCGTCATAGCAGTCGCCGTGAAGCACGACCTTTGCACCGTAGCCCTCGGTGGCCTGAACCTTTGCGATAGGAGCGCTTGCCGGCATGACAATCGTTGCCGGAATGCCGAACTTGTGCGCAGCGTAAGCCACGCCCTGTGCATGGTTGCCGGCCGACGAAGCAACGACGCTTTTCACATCGCCGCGCTCGACAAGTGCGGCAATTTTGTTGCTCGCGCCGCGGATTTTGAACGAGCCGGTTTTCTGCCGGTTTTCGCATTTGAGATATATCTCTCCGCCCGTCATAGCGGAAAAGGTGGAGGACATATCAAGCTCTGTGTGATGAAGTATGGGCTTGAGCCTTTCGGCGGCAAGCTCAATGTCTTTAAGCTGCAATTCCATCCGATTCACCTCTGTTTTGTGATTGTACTTGAATTTTACTGCATCCGAATGAAATATACAAGAGTTTTGCAGCAAAAAACGTCCGCATCACGGGAACAAATTTTCAATATGTCCTCGCAAGAAAAACAAATGATTTTTCAGCCGTTTGCGCTAAGGCCGCTTACGAAGCTTTTCATTTCGCTGCGGCTTTTTACATGCTTGCTCTGCTCGATAATCCTTGCCTGCTCGGCTTTGTCGAGAGCTGAAAAATAGAGAAAAGCGTCCGTGTTCTGCATCAGCGCCATCCCGAGACCGAGCGGAAGATCGGCGTTTTTACCTGTGTTCATAATATCACCTCGGCTTTATTTTCCGCAAAAGGCAAAAAAATATACGCCGCTGTGCGGCGTATATTTTAGTATGCCAAAAGGCTGTGGAGCTTTTAAGATCTGATCAGTTTTTGTACGGCAGGGATGTGAAATAGCTCGTGTCGGGCTGGCCGGATATCGTCCATCCGGAGCCGGAGCTTGCAATGGGGATGGAGCCGGTGAAGCCGCCGTCGGTCACAAAGTTTATGACCGAGCTGCCGTCGGTTGAGGTAAAGCGCAGCTTTGTCCCAGTGGCGAGGAGGCTGCCGTTGCTGAGCGTTATGCTCTTCGTGGTGGTGACATAGGTCGTGTTGTTGTCAAAAACAATGTCGCCCGAGGCCTTGGAGAAGCTCTTGTCGGCGAGAGTGTACACATTTTTGACCTTATATGTTCCGAGAATGTTCATCTCGTTGTCCACAACGAGTTTACCGTCGGAAAAATCTTTAATCGTACCAAGCGCATAGCTCTGGCTGTCAAACAGCGCAAGGTGCAGCGGCTGAGTTTCGGCTGCCGAGTAGAAGGCAGCGCAGGTAATTGCCTGTCCGTCTGCGTCCTTGCCGTCAAGGTATATCTCTTTTGCGCCGTCGCCATCGAGGTCAAACAGGCGGATGCTGCCAATCTCTTTGATGCCGGTCGAAACTTCGGCGGTCTTACCGGAGGCTTCAACGTTCAAAACGACGAGCCCCTGAGCGTCGGTGCTCGTATTTATCGTTTCTTCCTTGTTGTCGCCGTCAATGTCGCCGGAGTAGGGCAGACGGGATGTGATTACGGTTCCTGCGCTGGCGTAGGGATTGGTCACCTTGACAGCGCCGTTTTCGTCGAGCGAGAGCAGGCGGATCTCATTTGTGCCGTCGGCAAGCTTAAAGCGCACGACCATGGTCGGGGTTGTTCCCTCAAGCTCTGCGTTTATCGCAAGCGCCGCACCGTCGGACATGTCACTGCACGCAAGAACCTGCTGGACAAGCGTGTAGGTCTTGGCGCTTTCGTTATAGTTTATCGTGTAAACATCAAGGTCATAGACGTTGCCGCTTGCAGACAGAAGCAGCGACTTAATGTCGGTTGCCGCTGCGCTGCCGAGCAGAGTGAGGTCGGACGCCTTGCTGTCGGCCGTGAAAGCGACGCTTACGTCGCCCTCGCTGCCGCTGAGGTCGCTTGACGGGATGAAGTCTTTGTTTATAACGTCGCCCAGCTCGTCATACGACACGGTGAACTCATAAAAACCGGCAGCGGCATCCGCTATCTCGCCGGGGTTTGCAATGATGACAATACCGTCTGCGGACAGATACCAGTGCCCGTCGGAGACAAGAGATTTGATCGTTTCGGAGTATCCCTCGTTGAAGAACACACCCTGATATTTCGGGTCTTCGTTGAACGAAACGAGGATCTTTTCGGAGACCGCGTTTACGATCTTCTCGCTGCTGTCGCCGAGGTCGGCAAGCTTTATCTCCTCGCCGGTCTGCGAATTGAAGGTAGAGCCGCTGATCTTCAGCGTGCTCGTCGTTCCGAGCGAGGCTCGGTCAACGATGCGCAGAGAAACGATCGAACTGTCGGCGCGCTCTGATCTGATCGTGCGGCTCATGGAGAAAGCGCTCAGCCCCTGAGCCGTACCGTCGCCGATGTTCTGCGTGTAATGCCCATAATTATCCTGATAGGTCTTGGTGGTGTATTCAGTTTCCATTGCCCTGAGGCTTTCGTTTATCTTGTCGGCAGCCTCGCTGCGCTCGGACATGAAAACGGTCGGGGACATGTACCGAACACCGTCCTTGCCCGATGCGGTGGTCATGTCTATAACAACGTCGCCGCCGTTTTTCGCGGCGTTTGCGTTTATGATCTTGTGATCCTCCGTGACGGTTATATCAACGCGCGCATTGTTAGAAAAATCATCGACAAACGATTTTGCCTCAATGATGTTCAAATCCTTGTCGTAAAGGCAGATACTGTATTCAATGTCGGCTCTTTCGGTGCTGTCGGCCTTGTCGCCGGCAAAATCGAAGTGGATCACCGTACCGGCGGCGATGGCGGTTTCGTCGGCGTTTTTAAACGAATCCGAGCCTTCATCGGTTCCGCAGGAGACGGTGAAAACGTCATTAGCCTCCATGGTTATATAAACGCCGCATTCGCGTTCCTTTTCGCCGGTGTCCTTTTTGCCGCAGGCGCACAGGGACAAAACGCAGCAGAATGCCAATGCTATGGCTATGAATTTGCGCATATTATCAACTCCTTATTTCAAATAATTATATCATGTCCTCGGTTCAAAATCTACCGCCTGCAAAATTGTTTATAAAACCGTAAAAAATCCCCCATCAGATGATGGGGGAGAATGTATAACTTATGCGATCATTCGTGGCCGTGGTCGGGATAGTGGACATGCAGAAGCTCGTGAGCTCTGCCACGCAGCAGGTTGTATACTCCGTCAAGTGCGGTGTTCTGCTCGGACGAGCGCAGAGTGCAGTCCTCATCTGCTATGAACATTCCTTGATTGCGGAGCTGTTTCTGCTCGAAGCAGGCTTCGGGCTGACCGCCTCCGCCGATGCAGCCGCCGGGGCAGGCCATGATCTCGACAAAGTGGAAGAACTCTTCGCCGCTTTCGATCTTTTCGATGAGCTTGTCGGCATTGCCGAGGCCGCTTGCAACGGCTATCTTCAGAGTGAGGTCACCGGCCTTGACCTCGAAAGCTTTTATGCCTTCAAGGCCGCGCACGCCGCACTCTGCAACGCTTGCTATCTGCTCGGTCGTGACGGTGCCCAAAACGTGGCGGATAACGGCTTCGGTGACGCCGCCGGTAACGCCGAAGATGACACCGGCGCCGGTGTACTCGGCGAAGGGATCGTCAGGCTCGGTATCGGGCAGGTCGGCAAAGTCAATGCCGGCCTCTTTTATCATTTTTGCAAGCTCCTGAGTTGTGAGCACAAGGTCTATGAGCCTCTCGCCGTCCTTGACAAGCTCGGGACGTGCAGCCTCTGCCTTCTTGGCCGTGCAGGGCATAATCGCGACGGAGTACAGCTCATCGTCGGTGTAGTGCTGGCGGAGTATCGCGCCGAACATCTCCATCGGCGAGCCGCAGGTGGACACCTGGGGCATGAGATGCGGATGCATGTTCTCGACGTGCTTTATCCAGCCGGGGCAGCAGGAAGTGAACATGGGAAGCTTTGCGCCGGTCTTGAGCTTGTTCATGAACTCGGCAGATTCCTCCATGATGGTAAGGTCGGCCGTCAGCGAGGTATCGAAAACGTAGTCTGCGCCGAGCATTTTAAGCGCCGTGACTATCTTGCCCATGACAGGCTGCGAGGCAGGCAGGCCGAACTCTTCGCCGATGCCGACGCGCACGGCCGGCGCGACCTGAACGGCGACCTTCTTGGTCGAGTCATATATTGCCGTCCAGAGCTTGGAGACCTCGTTTTTGACGACGATTGCGCCGGTGGGGCACACTGCCGCGCACTGACCGCAGCTTACGCACTTCGTGTCGGCAAGCTTGTTGTCAAAGCCGCAGGAGATATAGGTCTCGATTCCGCGCTCGGCGAAGTCCACTGCGTGGATGTTCTGAACCTCAGAGCACATTCTGACGCATTTGCCGCAGAGAATGCACTTTGAAGGATCGCGCACGATGGCAGGTGAGGAGTCGTCAATGGGCAGCTTGCAGTATTCGTTTGCAAAGCGGATATTCGTGACGTTATAGCGGCGCGCATAGGTCTGAAGCTTGCACTTTCCGGATTTTTCGCAGGTGGTGCATTCGGCCCTGTGGCCGGCAAGCAGCAGCTCCAGTATCATCTGGCGATGCTTTCTCAGGCGCGCGGTGTTGGTTTTTATCGACAAGCCGTCCTTGGGGATCATCGAGCATGCGGCCTCGACTCCGCCGCGCTCGTTTTCAACGACGCACAGGCGGCAGCCGCCGTATATCGAAAGGCTTTCGCAGTAGCAGAGGTTGGGGATGTCGATATGATGCTTGCGTGCAACTTCAAGTACGTTGCGTTCATTTTCAAATTCACAGCTGATGCCGTCTATGATCATGTGCTTCATATCATCATACCTCCTTTATCGCGTGCTTCGGGCAGCCGTTTTTGCATTCGCGGCACTTGATGCACTTTTCGGGGTCGATCTTGTGCGGCTTGCGCAGCTCGCCGGTTATTGCGCCGACGGGACAGTTGCGCGCGCACTTGGTGCAGCCGATGCACTTGAGCGGGTCGATCCACATCGTGCACAGGCTGCGGCATGCGCCGGCCGGGCACTTCTTGTCAACTATATGAGCAATATACTCATCCTTGAAGTATTTGAGCGTGCTGAGAACGGGGTTGGTTGCCGTCTTGCCGAGGCCGCACAGCGAGCAGGTCTTTACGACGCTTGAAAGCTCCTGGAGCATGTCGATATCCTCGATCGTGCCCGAGCCGTGGGTTATGCGCTCAAGTATCGCCTGAATCTTGGGTATGCCCTCGCGGCAGGTTGCGCATTTGCCGCAGGATTCCTTCTTCGTGAAGTTCATGAAGAAGCGAGCGATCTCAACCATGCAGGTATCGTCGCCCATGACGACAAGACCGCCGGAGCCGATAATTGCGCCTATCTTCTTGGTCGATTCAAAGTCAAGCGGAAGATCGAGGTGCTCCTCGGTCAGACAGCCGCCGGAGGGGCCGCCGATTTGAACGGCCTTGAACTTGCCGTTTTTCACGCCGCCGCCGATGTCAAACACAATCTCGCGGAGCGTGGTACCCATGGGAACCTCGATAAGTCCCGTGTGCTTAATGTTGCCGGTCAGGGCGAATGCCTTGGTGCCGGTGCTGGTCTCGGTGCCGATGCTGCGGTACCATGCCGAGCCGCGCTCGATGATCGGCGGAACGTTTGCAAAGGTCTCAACGTTGTTGAGCGAGGTCGGAGCGTCGAACAGTCCGCGGTCAACGCTTCTGGGCGGCTTCGTTCTGGGCATGCCGCGCTCGCCCTCGATGGATGCTGTCAGCGCTGAGCCCTCGCCGCAGACGAATGCGCCTGCGCCGCGATTTATGTGCAGCCTGAAATTCTTGCCCGAGCCGAGTATGTTTTCGCCCAGTATGCCGTGTGCCTCATCATCGGCAATGGCCATTTTAAGGCGCTCGACAGCCAGGGGATACTCCGCGCGGACGTAGATATAGCCCTCCTCGGAGCCTGTGGCTATGCCGGCGATTATCATGCCCTCGATCATTCTGTGCGGATCGCCTTCCATGATCGAACGATCCATGAATGCGCCGGGGTCGCCCTCGTCGCCGTTGCAGACAATGTATTTGACGGGTGCATCCTTGTGAGCGGCAACCTGCGCCCACTTCTTGCCGGTCGGGAAGCCTGCGCCGCCTCTGCCGCGCAGACCGGAGTCGGAAACTTCGGCGATTATCTCGTCGGGGGTCATGTCAAACAGCGCCTTTTCAAGGGCGGTGTAGCCGCCGACGGCAATGTACTCCTCAACGCTTTCCGCGTTTATGTGTCCGCAGTGCTCAAGAGCAACGCGGGTCTGCTGCTTATAGAAGGGGATATCCTCCTGACGAACATAGCTCTCGCCGTCCTCATGGTAAACAAGGCGGTCGATGACCTCGTCGTTGAGAATGGTCTTTTCTATTATCTCCTCGCAGTCGTCAACCGTGACCTTTATGTACAAAAGCCCCATCGGCTCTATGCGCATGAGCGGACCCATCTGGCAGAAGCCGTGGCAGCCGCTGTGCTTGAGGCCGACCGATTCGTCGTGCGTTTCGTGCTGCAAAACGACATCGACCTTCAGTCCGCGCTCCTCCATGAGCTGCTTCATTCTGTCGTAAACGTTCAGCGAGCCGCCGGCGACGCAGCCGGAGCCGCCGCAGATTACGACCTGCTTATACTGACATTCGAGAGCCTTTTTGAATTGCTCGCGGCATTCGATAAGCTGCTGTCTGCTTTCAATCCTCATGAGTTCTCGGCCTCCTTTAATTCCTGCACAAGTGCATGAACTTTTTCCGGGGTCATCGAAGCGTGAACGACGTCGTTAACGGTGCAGACCGGCGCGAGGCCGCATGCACCCAGACAGGAGACGCGCTCGATGGTAAACAGTCCGTCCTTGGACATATGCTCCTCGGGAGTAAGACCGGTAGCGGCGTAAAGAGCTTCCTGAACATCGTCGGACTTTCTGACGTGGCAGGCGGTTCCGTTGCATACTTTGATAATATATTTGCCCTTTTCGTTCATCGAGAAATTTTCGTAGAACGTTGCAACGCCGTAAAGCTCGGCCTCGCTCTCGCCGATCTTTTCGGCGATGTACTTGAGTGCGTCCTTGGGAAGAAACTTGTACTCGTTTTGGATCTCCTGCATGATAGCAATGACCCTGGTCTTATCGCAGTCGTATTTTTGCAGCACGCTGTCGATAAAGCCGAAATCAACCTTTACCAAATGAATCATCCTTTCAATACATCTTTTTCACTCTTACACTTTAATACTTTGCTGAGTTTAATTATAAGTAAAAATAATTTTTGTGTAAAGAATAGTTTAAAATTTGTTAATAGCAAACCGCGGAGCACTTTTTCGGCAAAAAACAAAACAATACACAAATGTACAATATTTTGAAATGTTATTTAGACAATTTGACGATGAAAATTTCATCCTTTATTGCAGTTTTACTAAAAATCGCGGCGAATCGCGGACAAAATCACGCATTTGCAAGGCTAAAAAAATTAACTGCCAATTTTCCGGGAAATGCTTGACAATGCTGCCTTTTCGATTATAATGATTTTATAAAATGTCTCATTTGAGACAAAAACGGAGGACGCCATGAAGCTGAGCGAAGCACAGATGAGCCTGCTGCGGCAAACGAGCATTTTTTATGCTGTTCCCGAGGTGACGATCGAGAAGATAGTCGCATCGGCCGACTGCTGCGTAAAGCGCTATGAAAAGGGGCGGCTCGTTTACGGAAAGACTGATTTTTCGCGAAGTCTTGGGATCGTGCTGTCGGGCAATCTGCGCGTTACAAAGGGCAACGCCGGCGGACACGCAATGATAATGAGCACCCTTGGCCCGGCCTCGCTTTTCGGAGCGGCTGCGCTGTTTAACAACGAAACGGAATACGCAACGGATATCGTGACCTTGAGCGATGCGGAGATAATCTTTTTTGCTCAGCGCCTTGTGCGGCGCATGATGCGTTTTGAGCCGCAGATCGCCGATAATTACATCAAATACCTGTCCGAGCGGATACTGTTTTTAAACAAGAAGATATATCTTCTCAGCTCGGGCACTGCCGAGCAGCGGCTTGCAAGCTTCCTGCTGGATAATATCCCGGAGAGCAGCATGTCGGAGCTTCCGATGCCGCTTAATAAGCTGTCGCTTGCGCTGAATGTTTCGCGCGCCTCGCTTTACAGGGCATTTGATGCGCTCACGCAGGATGGCGTGATAGAAAAAGAAGGCAAAAAAGTTTGCATAAACAATGCCGAAAGGCTCAAAAAATACATGAGGTGAAAAAATGAAAAAACTTATATCACTTATTCTGGCGGTGCTCATGCTCGCCTGCCTGTTCACGGGCTGCGCAAATAATGATCCGGCTCCGACCGAGACTCCGGTGGCAGCGGAGGAGCAAACGACCATCCGCGTCGGCGCAATGACAGGCCCCACGGCTATGGGTATGGTAAAGCTCATGGACGAAAGCGATAAGGGCGAGAGTGCTAATAAATACGAATTTTCGCTCCAGACCGAAGCTACCGCTTTTGCTCCGGCGCTCACCAAGGGCGAGATCGACATAGCCGCTGTTCCGGCAAACCTCGCATCGGTCATTTACAACAACACAAACGGAGGAATAAAGGTCCTTGCCGTCAATGCAACGGGCGTTCTGTATATCGTCGAGCGCGGCGACAGCATAAGCAGCTTTGCAGACCTTGCAGGCAAAAAGCTCTATGCCACCGGCGAGGGCGCAACTCCCGAGTTTGCGCTGCGCTATCTTCTCAAGGCAAACGGCCTTGACGGCGACAATGCCCCCACTATCCAGTGGTGCGCCGACACTACTGAGGCTCTGTCGTATATAAGCAATGACGAAAACGCAATTGCGATGCTCCCGCAGCCGTTTGTTACAGCGGCGCAGACTAAGGTCGAGGGGCTCAACGTTGCGCTCAATCTCAACGAGGAGTGGCAGAAGGTCAATGACGGAGCGTCAATGGCTACGGGCGTTATAGTTGTCCGCACCGAGTTTGCGGAAAAGTATCCTCAGCAGCTTGAAAAGTTCATGCAGGAGTATGCCGAGAGCGTAAAATTCGTAAACGAAAATACCGAGCAGGCGGCCGAGCTTATCGGCAATTACGAGATCGTTAAGGCTCCGATTGCGCTCAAGGCTCTGCCTTACTGCAACATATGCTGTCTCACGGGCGATGAGCTTAAGGATTGCCTCGGCGGATATCTTTCCGCTCTTTACGAGATGAATCCGCAGTCTGTAGGCGGAAAGCTGCCCGACGACGGCCTGTACTATGCAGCGGAAAAATAAGCTCGGAAAGGCGCTGGCGGTCGTCTTTGCGCTGCTTTTGTGGCAGATAGCCGCAGCGGCGGTCGATCAGAGCATATTGCTCGTATCGCCTGTTGACGTCGCCGTGCGCATGACGAGTATCTGGCAGGTTGACGGCTTCGCGTCGTCGATCTGGTTCAGCTTTTATCACATAGCCGGCGGTTTTCTGCTCGCGCTTGCCGTGGGTGTACTGCTGGCAGCGCTCTCCGGGAGATTCCCGTGGATCGAGACGGCGCTGTGGCCGTTTATGATAACGGTCAAAACGGTGCCGGTCGCGTCGTTTGTCGTCATATGCCTTATATGGCTTTCGGCGCAGAATCTGTCGGTGTTCATATCGTTTTTGATCGTGCTTCCGGTCGTTTACGGTAACATGCTCGAAGGGATAAAGAGCGAGGATAAAAAAATGCTCGAGGTCGGGCGCGTGTTCGGAATGCCGTTTTTTAAACGTGTGCTTTATATCCATATGCCGCAGCTCAAGCCCTTTATACTCTCCGCGTGCATGACCTCACTGGGTATGTCGTGGAAGGCCGGCGTCGCGGCCGAGATCATCGGAACGCCGGACGGCTCGATAGGCAAGCAGCTTTACTATGCTAAGATATACCTCGATACCGACGATCTGCTGTGCTGGACGGTTATAATCGTCATCATAAGCGTCGTGTTTGAAAAGCTGTTCATGCTGCTTCTGAACCGGTTTTACCGGAGATTGGAGCGTGCGTGATGGAGCTGAAAAGCATATGCAAGTCCTTCGGCGAAAACGAGGTTCTGCGCGATATAAGCATGGTCATTCCAAAGGGCAGCAGAGTGCTCATCACGGCGCCCTCCGGGCGCGGCAAAACGACGCTTCTGCGCATCATGATGGGGCTTGAAGCGCCGGATTCGGGCGAGATAAAAAATCGACCTCGCCGTCAGGCTGCGGTGTTCCAGGAGGATAGGCTGCCGGAGGAATTCACGCCCGTAAACTGCGTGAAAATGACCTGCGCACACGGCGTGACAAAGGAGCTTATCCGCGAAAACCTTGCAGCGGTCGGACTTGAAGGGCACTGCGATAAGCCGGTTTCGCAGCTCTCGGGCGGTATGCGCCGCCGCGTTGCGATAGTGCGCGCGGTCATGAGCGGTGCGGAAACCGTGTATTTCGACGAGCCGTTCACCGGCCTTGACGACGCGACGAAAAAACTTGTCATAGAGTACATTTTAAATAATTGCGAGGGCAGAACGCTTGTTTTCGTAAGCCACTGCCCGGACGACGCAAAGCTTTTAAACGCAAAAGAACTCCGTATCTGATACGGAGTTCTTTTTGAGCTATGTGTTTTTTGGCTTTTTCGGCTTCCCGACCTTTTGAATGAGAGAGAGTACCGAAATATAGAGGTACCGTCTCTTCTAAATTTAATTATCTAACAAATTCTGCAAAGTGAATGTCCACGTCCGTGCCGTACCCATAAGATACGTCAAGTTTAATGATGCACCGATCATTGAGCCGAACTCGCCTTTAGGAACGTAAACACTGAAGCCTGTATTGACAGAAAAGTTGTTGCTTACGGATTTGTTATATACGACTTGGTTAACACTTCCTGATATAGCAAGATTTCTACAAGAATATTGTAACTTTGCAGATTTAACAGATGCCTTTGGGTCACTTATTTTCCAATATCCGCTCACATTTTTAAGAAGATACTCATCTGGAATATCTCCTGTGTGATTGCATTTTATTGTCAGATAAACTTTTGAGCTATAGCCAGGATCAATTCCCGATTCAGTAACTGTTGTACTCAAAGTTTGAGCAGACATTGTTTCACCGTTGCTATATACATTGAATAGGTATGTTGCACTTATATCACTATCCTCATTTGTGCCGTTTAGTTGATTGTGACTTACTACATTTCCATACTCAACATTAATCAGATGTCCAATAACATACTCAGTATTTCCTAGATCATCTGTTAGATATGCTGTCATGGTGCTTGGCATTACATTTTCTTGACAGTCTGAAGTGATTATACCATCTGCATTGGCGCAGGGTATATTTGATATGAGAAACAAAGTTGATAGTAGAACGGACAAGAATTTCTTCATTATTTGTCTCCTTTCATCCCGTTAACGCCGAGCGTCAGCAATACGCCCGTAATTATCCAGCACCAGACGTTATTGTGAAACCATATTGCAATATTGTTGCCCGATACCGAGGTAAGCACATGCACAGACGCTGCCGCATAGACAACAACACTCGCTATCGACAGGGCAAGACATATGACTGCCAACTTTCTGTTTTTTAATGACGGTATGATATACGCCAGCAGCGCCGGTCCAAGTATGTACGCAAGCGGAAGAGCCGCAAAATTGCAAACATAGTCAAGTAAGCTTGCCTTAAAAACCTCCGCCTTTGGCACGGCTTTGCATATCACCAGCAATGCTGCCGAAATCACAAATATAATTGCTGCTGTATACAAATACTTCTTATTTTTCAATTGTTTCCTCCGTATATAATTGTTGCTTTATTGATTTGCTTAGCCCATTGGCATCACATCATTATTACGTAAATCGTACTTGTGTTTAAAAGTATATATTGATTTCGTATAAAAAGCAATGCAAAATTACAATTTTGGCATAATATACATAATACCAATGTGCCTGCATATGGAAATTTCGCATATAATTACAATGAAAAGAACTCCGTATCTGATACGGAGTTCTTTTGCGTCAAGCGCGATTTGTATCTTTCGGTTTCCCGGCCTTCTGGATAAGGCCGATGAGCTGGCCGGATAGCACAACGGTCAAAAGCGAGTAGATGATCTTGCTAAAGGGAATGTAAGTCAGCGAAAGCGCGAGCACGATGAGGTCGCCGAGAAGATACACCCACTGGATGCCGATCTTGAAATGGTGCGAAAGGCTGAGCGCAAGCGAATCGTCGCCGGTCGGGGCGGCGTTTGCGCGGATGCACAGGCCGACGCCCACGCCGACAAATGCGGCGCCTGCAACGGAGGCGGCAAGCGGCATCTGCGCGATCTGCGGCCAGAGCGGCGGGAAGCGCTCGAAAATGGCATAGAACAGCGAAAAGCCGCCGCCTGCGATGATGGAATAGAGAATAAACTCCTTGCCCAAAAGCGTAAGTCCAAGCACATAGCATGCGCCGTTGAGCACAAGGCCGCTAATTGACGGGGAAATGCCGAACCAGTGCTCAAGCAGCAGCGTCAGGCCGAGAACTCCGCCCTCGGTGACGCCGGAGATCGAGTGAACATTATACAGGCCGAATGCGAGTATTGCGCTGCCGAGAACGATCGTAAGGCAGTTTTTCGGATTCAGTCGCGGTAACAATTTTAACAAAACCTTTCTATTTATTATTCAGCGCATCCTGCGCGTACTTGACGAAGCGCCGCACGGCAGGGGAGGAGTGCTTTAAATTAGTAAGAGCCATGCCGAAGCTTATGCTCCTCGGCGGAGAAACCGGGATCTTCACGACGTCGCACGGCCAGTTGCGCGTTATAAGCTCGTTCATGATGCTTATGCCAAGACCTTTTTCGACCATTTGCAGCGCCGAATAGCTTTCGACCGTTGAAAAGCGGATGCTCGGCTCGATGCCGAACTCATCAAACAGCGGCATAACATCGTCATCGTGCCCGAAGCCGGGCAGAATCAGCCGTTCGTTTCGGCACATCTCGATAGGAAAGCTCTCAAGCGCGGCGCAGGGATGCCGCTTTGGCAAAACCGCCATCATCCTGTCATTCGAAAGCGGTATCCAGTCATATGGAAAAGGCTCGCGGAAGCTTGTGAATGCAATGTCTGCGCGCTTATCGTCAAGCCACTTGATGACCTCCTGACGAATGCCCTCGAGCAGGGTTATTTTTATCTGCGGATAGTCTGCCTGGAAGCGGCTTATGATCTCGGGCAGCCAGTGAGTTGCCATGCTCGAATACGAGGCGATGGTAACGCTGCCGATAAGAAGCCCGTTTGTGTCGGCGGCAAGCTGATAGATATTGTCCTCGCAGTTTAAAAACTCGCGTATCGCAGGGATAAGCGTGCTGCCCTCGGCCGTCACCGTGACGCCCTTGTTCGTGCGCCGCAGCAGGGGATAGCCTATATCCGCTTCAAGCGCGCTGACAAGCTGGCTCACTCCCGAGGGAGTGTAGCTCAAAAGCTCGGCGGCCTTTGAAAAGCTCCCGGTATCGGCCGCGGCCAAAAATGCTCTGCACCGTGCAGTTTCCATGCAAACTCTCCTTTAAGCAATACTTAAAGCTACCATAACGATCAACAGCTTTACTTTTCTTGCGATTTATTCTACAATACAGACAGTAAGAAATCAAGCACTATTCAGGGCCCGAATATAATTGAGATCTTCTGAAAATAATATTACAGATTATATCGGAGGAATAGTTATGAAAAAGACCACACTTTTTGCACTGGCAGTTATCGTATGTCTCGTAGGAGCAGTCGTTTCGAGCTACTGCATGGCGGCATTTACCGCAAGCGAAGCGGTTTTCGGCGTACTGGCAGTCGTTTTCGCAATGGGATTTACTCTGTTTGTAAACAAGCTCACCAATGCTCTCGACTGAGTGTGCTTTATGTTAAAACTGAATTTTATAACTATCCGACCTTGCAGCTGATTTGGCGCAGGGTCGGATAAATTTTTTATAATTTGTGCATCACGCCGAGCTGATAAAACGCAACGGCGCTTGCAGCGGCGACGTTGAGCGAGTCCACGCCGTGCGACATCGGTATGCGCAGCGTGTAGTCGCAGCCGGCAACGGTTTCCGATGCAAGCCCGTCGCCCTCCGTGCCGAGCACAACGGCAAGCTTAGGCTCCTTCGCCGGAGCGGGATCGTATATCGGCAGCGATTTATCCGTAAGTGCCATTGCGGCGGTCTTGAAGCCGAGCGATTTAAGCTGCCCCATCCAGTCCTCGCCGAGATACGTCCACGGAACCTGGAACACCGTTCCCATGCTCACGCGCACCGCGCGGCGATATAGCGGATCGCTGCCCTCGGCCGTCAGCAGAACGGCATCCATGCCGAGCGCCGCGGCCGAGCGGAAGATTGCGCCGATGTTTGTAGGATTCATCACGTTTTCAAGCACCGCGATGCGCCGCGCTCCGCGGCATACGTCCTCGACCGAGCGCAGCTTTGGCCTGAGCATGGCGCACAGCATTCCGCGCGTTAAGTGAAAGCCCGTAAGCTGAGTGAGCACCTCAAGCTCTGCCGTGTAGACATTAATATCTTCCGGGCAGCGTGCGAGGATATCCTTTGCCTTGCCCTCGGCGTGCTTTGTTTCCATAAGAAACGACAGCGGCACGCAGTCGGCGTCCAGTGCGCGCTCTATGACCATGGGACTTTCGGCAATGAACATTGCGTTTTCCGGATCGCGCCTGCACAGCAGCTGATTTTCAGTGAGCCTTGCGTAAACGTCAAGCTCCGGCGCGGCAAAATCGCTTATCTCGATAAAATTCGCCATATGAATAACTCCCGAAAAAAACGGCAGCCGATCGACCGGCTGCCGTAACATAATTAATTCACTTCGAAGGATTTTCCGACCGTGTTTCGCCGCCGAGCATGGCGCCGGCAAGCGGAATGTCGTTAAAGATTATAACGATCTCCTGCCTGTATTCCTCGCCGCAGACCTCTGCAAGCTTATCGGTCATAGCGGCCATGATGGGCTTTTTGGCATCGTCCGTGCGGTCAGGCATCATCGTCCAGTCGATAAGAACGGTAGGAGCAAGCTTTCGCACGTTTTCCTTTTCCATCTCATGTATGTAAACATAAATGTTCTTCGACAGAGTAGAAGTGTTGGCACAAATCTGCTCTGCAAAGTATTCCATGAGATCAGCTTTAACGTCAGCCGGAAGTTTCTTAGTTACGGTTACATGAATGATAGGCATAACATTGCTCCTTTGTCAAGTTTTTTCGCACAAATGCCTCATTTGCGCGTTGGCGACATAATAACACATATTATATAGTACTGCCAACCATATTAGCAAATAATGCGTGTAAAAATATTAACATCATGTTTGCACCGAAGTTTCTTGCAATTTATGCCGCTCAATGCTACTATGTCTATATATTAACATAGTCCCGATCGAAAGGAGCGATAGAAAAATGATCCCTCGTTTATCATCAAATGACCTTCAGTTCTGGGAAACAATGTACAGCTCCGGCGTGCCGGTGGCGAGCAGCCGCGGCGGCCTGGGCATTGCGTATTGGGAGCGCATAGGCAGCGCCGTAACGTTTGAAAAAAATCAGATCCTTTTCCGCTATGACGAGATACCCGACAGGTTTTATGTCGTCAAAAGCGGCCTTGTCGTTGCGTATGAGGAGCAGGCAAACGGCAATGAGCTTATTTACTACATCCTCGATAAAAACACCATGATAGGCGAGGCAAACATGATGCTTGACCGCCCGGCTACCGTAAACTTCAAGGCTTTGGAGAAAACGGAGCTTATATGCGTGACAAAAACGCAGCTTACCGAGGCGATGAAAAACGATCCGCAGCTTTTAAATGTGCTGCTGTTTTCGGTATCCAATAAGTTTCTTGAGGCGATGGAGGAGCTGCGCAAGGAGCGCAATCACAGTGCAGCGTGGCGCCTGTGCGATACGCTTTTGTGCTTTTCAGAGCGCTACGGCGTTCCGTATGACGGCAAGGTGCTCATTCAAAAAAATATCAGTCTGCAATCGCTGGCGGCCATGATGGGCGTTAACCGCGCGACGGCCGTGCGCGCAATGCGCAGACTGCGCGATATGGGCCTTGTCGAGAACATAAACGGCTTTTACTGTGTCCGCTCGATTGACTCCTTGCGGCGTCATCAGGAGCTTCTTGATGAATAAACTGACAAAACAGAAAAATTTTTTTGTATAAACGCAGGTGCATTTGCACCTGCGTTTGCTTATGCGCATTGCTTTTCCTCCGGCTTCGTGAAAAAATGAACGAGGCAAGCAAAAGAAACTCAAACCGAATAAAAAAACATAAGGAGGAAATGAAATGGCATTACCTGAATTTGACTACATTGCTGCCAAGTCATATGAGGAAGCATCCAAGCTGATGGTTTCCATGGGCAGCGAATGTGTCGTAATGAGCGGTGGTACCGATGTTATCCTGCAGATCCCCAAGTTCGTGTCGCGCGGCATGAAAACCGTTATCGACCTCAAGAGCGTTCCGGAACAGACGAGACTTGAGTTTGTCGAGGGCGAAGGCCTTTACGTCGGCGCGAACACCAAGCTGTTCGACATCCAGTCGTCTCCCGTAGTGCTCGACAAAATGCCGGCAGTGGCGCAGGCAGCGCACTATGTCGGCTCCAATCAGGTGCGCCGCAAGGGCACCATGGTCGGCAGCATATGCAACGCATCTCCTACCGGCGACTGCGGCTCGATCCTGCTGGCAATGAACGCAAAAGTCAAGATCTACAGTGCGGAAAACGGCATCCGCGAGGTCGCAATGGACGATTTCTGGCCGGGCTTTAAGAAAATCGCCGCCGATAAGAGCAAGGGCGAGCTTGTGACCGAGATATTCATTCCCGAGCTTAAATCCGGCGAGGGCTCGGCTTATTTCAAGCATTCGGTGCGTAAGGCAATGGACCTTGCCATAGTCGGCGTTGCCGCATGGGTCAAGATGGACGGAAAAAAGGTTGCCGATTGCCGCATAGCGGTCGCCGGCGGCGACGTCACCATCGTGCGTGCGAAGAAGGCAGAGCAGATGCTCATCGGCAATGAGCTTACCGAGGAGCTGCTCGAAAAGGCCGCAGTCCAGGCAGCCGACGAGATGAACCCCCGTTCCTCTCTGCGTGCTTCGGCAGAGTATCGCCATGATATGATCCGCGTTTACACAAAGCGCGCCGTAAACAAGGCCATTGAGACCATGAAAGCTTGAGAAAGGAGGCCGCTATATGAATAAGATCATACATTTTACCCTTAACGGAGATCCTGTGGAAGCACTTGCTCCCGTTAACATGACCATGGTTGATTTCCTGCGCAAGGAAATGCACCTGACCGGCACAAAGCGCGGCTGCGAAGAAGGCGAATGCGGCGCTTGCACCATCCTTCTTGACGGCAGAGCGGTTCCTTCCTGCATCATGCTGGCAATGGAGGCCGACGGCCACGAGATAACCACCATCGAGGGCGTGCGCAAAAACGGCGTGCTGCATCCCGTACAGCAGGAGTTCATGGATAAATGGGCGCTGCAGTGCGGCTTCTGCACCCCCGGCATGATTATGTCCGCGATCAGCCTGCTCAATGAAAAACCCAATCCCACCGAAGAGGAAATACGCGACGGCATCGCAGGCAACCTGTGCCGCTGCACCGGCTATGCCAAGATCGTCGAAGCTATAGACTGCGCCGCAAAGAAGCTGGCAAAGGCAAAGGAGGCTGAAGCATAATGGCGATAATGTCCAAAGAATACTACGCCGATATCGAGAGCGTATATAAGAAACCCGAGGACTATGAGCTGGCAGGCAAGGGCAATGCCTATATCCGCATCGATGCCGAAGCCAAGGTCACCGGCACCGCGGTTTACACCGATGACGTGTATCTGCCCGGCATGTACTACTGCAAGCTCGTCCACTCCCCCTACGCGCATGCGCTTATTAAGAGCATCGACTTTTCCGAGGCACTGAAGGTGCCCGGCGTCAAGGGCGTTCTGACCGGCGCGGACTTCCCCGAGGGTCACAACCTCGGCAACCCCGAGGCGTTCAAGGAGCTGGCCGATAAAGAGCCTCTGTGCCGCAAAAAGGTGCGCATGGTAGGCGACGAGGTCGCCGCCGTCTGCGCGACCACCGAGGAGATCGCGACTTATGCCGCAAGCCTCGTAAAGGTCGAGTATGAGCCGCTCGAGCCGGTGCTCGATCCGTTCTACTCCATGCAGCCCGACGCTCCGGCGATACACTATCCCGGAACGAGCAACCTTTCTATATTCACCACCATGAAGGCCGGCGATCCCGACAAGGCGTTTGCCGAGGCCTACTACACCGATAAGCACTACTACCGCACCCAGGAGATGGTGCATGCGGCGATCGAGCCTCACGGCGCAGTTGCAAAGTACGAAAACGGCGAGTGGACAGTGTGGACGACCACTCAGGGCGCATACGTCAGCCGTTACTGGATCGCATGGGGCCTCGGCGTACCCGAAAGTCAGGTTCGCGTAATAAAGCCCATGCTCGGCGGCGGCTTCGGCGGCAAGCTGGACGTTTTTGCCCACGAGCTGTGCCCCTGCCTGTTCTCCAAGATGACAGGCCACCCCGTAAAGTGCATCCTCAAGCGCGATGAGGTGTTCATGTGCACCCGCACCCGTCACCCGATATCCTTCGAGATCGAGTCTGCATTCACCAAGGAGGGCAAGCTTCTTGCAAAGCGCTGCAAGCACATCCTCGACGGCGGCGCATACGGCGGCTCGGGTATCGCGGCAAACACCCTTTCGCTTATCTGCGCAACATTCCCGTATAAGGTCGAGAATATCGACATGACCGCGCGCCGTCCTTACACCAACCACCCGGCATCCGGCGCAATGCGCGGCTACTCGGCCTGCCAGGTACACTTTGCGCATGAGATTCATATGGACGAGGTCGCAAATTCGCTCGGCATCGATCCGCTCGAGCTCAGGCGTGAAAACGAGATCACTCCTTACTACACCGGCCCCACGGGTCTGGAGTTTACAAGCTGCAAGTTCGACGAGTGCCTTACCGCGGTCGCAGACTACATCGACTGGGAGCACAGAGACCGCTATCCTCTCGGCAGCGGCGAAGGCGTCGGCCTTTCCGGCTCGGGCTTCATGTCCGGCACCGGCTTCCCGGTTCTCGTAACGCCGCACTACTGCTCGTCAACAACGCTCGTTCGCCTCAACCGCGAGGGCTATGCCGTCGTGTTCTCCGGCGCTAACGACATCGGCCAGGGCTGCGACACCGTCATGACGATGATCGCCGCAGAAGAGCTGGGTCTGCGCATGGACGAGGTAAAGCTCATCCAGTCCGATACGACCGCAACGCCTTGGGATGCAGGCTCCTTCGGCTCGCGCGTTACCTTCCTCGGCGGTAATGCATGCCGCCGCGCAGTTGGCGACGCAAAGTTCAAGCTCCTTTCCCACTGGGCACAGGAGTGGGGCTGCAAGCCGCAGGATATAACGATGAAGGATCACCGCGTGTTCATCAAGAGCGACCCGGAGAAGAACATTTCCTTCAACGAAGCCTGCTTCGGCTATGAGGAGAAAAACTTCGGCCGCTGCGTGACCGGCGTAGGCTCGTTCGCTCACGAGGGCGATAAGGACATCTACGTCAAGAACGTCGGCAACTACGCAACCGCGTATTCGTTCTCCGCATCCGCGGCAAAGGTCACAGTCGATATGGAGACCGGTGCCGTCACACTCGACGATTTCGCATTCGGCCATGACTGCGGCCGTCCGCTGAACATCCGCGCCGTTGAAGGCCAGATTGAAGGCTCTGTCCTCCTCGGCTTCGGCTTTACCTGCTATGAGGAGTGCGTATACGATAAAAACGGCAAGCACCTCAATCCGTCGTTCCGCGACTATCACTTCCCCACGGCGCTGGATATGCCGAAGATCAAGACCTTTATCTGCTCGGAGTACGACCCCGAGGGTCCGCTCGGCGCAAAGGAAGCCGGCGAAGGCTCGACTGCACCTGTCGGTTCGGCTATCGGCAATGCAATAAACTATGCGACCGGCCTTACTCTCAAGGAGCTGCCCATCACCCCCGAAAAGCTCTGGCGCGCACTTCAGGAGCATAAGAGAACAGGCAAAACCGAGTTCGGCGCAGAGGATCTGCCCGAGAAGTTTGCCAATATGCCTCCGCTTCCTGAGAGAAACTAAAATTCAGTCTGAAAAAGCAAAAGTAAATCGGGAAGCCGCTTTGTGCGGCTTCCCGATGAAAAAATAGTGTTTTCCGAAATACACAGACCGTGCGTACTTCGGAAAGCAGGATTTTGATTTGCAAATAAGGAGTTGTGAAATGTCGGGCATGACACGACGCGATGCGAGCACGGCGCAGCTGATGAAAACCCACGGCTACTCCGCTCGCACCGATTACCATAAGGATAAGCAGGATGCGCAGGCGGTGCGTGAGCTTGCGCGCGAGATCCTGCGCCTTACGCGCAGCACGCTGCTTATCAATATGCGCTTTCTTGAAAGTGCGCTGGTGCGTTTTGTTCCCGGCGACGAGACCGTGACACCCGAAATGGCCACCGACGGCAGATTCCTTTACTATAACTCCATCCACATATGCAGACTTTTCAAAACCTCGCCGCAGCTTGTCTGCCGCGACTATCTGCACCTGACGCTCCACTGCATTTTCCGGCACCTGTTCGTGGGCGAGAAGCTCAACGGCGAGCTGTGGGATCTTGCGTGCGATATAGCCGTTGAGCACCTGATAACCGGGCTGGGGCTTAAATCGCTTTACGCCGAGCGGCAGGAAAAGCAGTCATGGCTTACCGATAAGCTCAAGGAGCAAATGCCGCGCCTTACGGCCGAGCGAATATACCGCTATCTTGTCGAGCAGGATCTGCCGCCGCAGGAGATCGGACGCATACGGGAATATTTCTATGCCGACGATCACCGCATATGGCACAAACAGCCCGAAGCAGGCTCCGGCGGAGAACGAGGCGAGAGCCGGGATAAGACGCAGAACGGCGCCGACAGCGCATCCGAGCTTGGCGACATGAGCGGAGAGGACGAGTTTACTCCGCCCGAGGACGGAGAGAGCGAAGAGCGCCGGGCGTCCGGCGGAAGCGACACCGGTGAGCGCAGGGACAGCGGAGATAACGAAGGCATGACGGGACAGGCAAACGAAAACCCCGGTGACAGACCGGCGATGACCCCGCAGGAAACCGAGCAGATGTGGAAGCAGATAAGCGAGCGCATCCGTGTCGATCTTGATACGAGCGCAAACTCCTACGGTGAGAATACGGGAGACTTCGTGTCGGCAATCGGCGAAGTGAACCGCGAGAAGATTGACTACGCAGCCTTTCTGCGCCGCTTTGCGGTGCTGGGCGAGAATATGCAGATAAACGACGATGAATTTGACTACATTTTCTACACCTACGGAATGAAGCTTTACAAGCGAATGCCGCTTATCGAGCCGCTTGAGTACAAGGAGGTAAAGCTCGTGCGCGAGTTTGTTATCGCGCTGGACACCTCCGAATCGGTAGCAGGCGAGCTTATACACAGCTTTGTTACGAAAACATGGAATATCCTCAAGCAGACCGAGAGCTTTTTCACAAAGGTAAATGTCCACATCATCCAGTGCGGCGCAAAAGTCGAGGAGGATGCGAAGATCCGGGATCAGGACGAATTTGACGCATATATGGCGAAAATGACCTTAAAGGGCTTCGGTGGAACGGATTTCCGCCCGGTGTTTGAGCATGTGGATATGCTCATAAAGCAGCATGAATTTACAAACCTCAAGGGCATCATTTATTTCACCGACGGCTACGGTACGTTTCCGCCGATGCCGCCGGAATACGAAACGGCGTTTGTTTTCCTCGATAACGGTAGGGAAATACCCGATACGCCGCCGTGGGCGATAAGAATACGCATGACCGACAGCGACATTGAGCAGCTGCCCGACAGGTGATGATATGGAAAAGTTTGAAATCAGCGAAAAAAAGCTTATCCGTTATCGCGGAAGCGAGGACGAGGTAACGATTCCCGACGGCGTTGAGGTGATCGCCGAAGGTGCGTTCCGCGACTGCCGCGATATATGCTCCGTTACGCTTCCCGAGGGGCTAAAGTGCATTGAAAACGAGGCGTTTCAATGGTGCGCACGGCTTGAAAGCGTGCATGCGCCCGAAAGCATTGAATACATAGGACAGGATGTTTTTGCAGGAACGCCGTTTTACAAATACTATAACGAAAACGAAGTGCAGTGGAAGGATGATTTTCTTTTTCTGGGAAAATGCCTGTTCAAGGCGCGTCGCAATATCCGCGAGGCGGATATACCGGAGGGCACGGTCTCGATAACGGCAGATGCTTTCAACGAGCGCGTGCTTTTGAGTCGCGTGAATATTCCGCAGAGCGTGCGCGATATCGGCTGGAGGGCGTTTTCCGACTGCTCGGCACTGACGCAGATACGTATTCCGTCCGGCGTGCGCCGCATAGGCTGGCACTGCTTCAAGGGCTGCGGACGGCTCGCCGTCGCGGAGTTTGAGGACGGTGTTGAGATAATAGAAAACGGCGTGTTTGCAAGCTGCCGCTCGCTTCAGACCGTTTCGTTTCCGGCAAGCCTTAAGCGCTTTCCCGGTTGGGCGTTTTTCGGCAGCAATAACATTCGCCGGGTGCAGCTGCGCGGAAGCGTTGCCGATATAGGCGAAAGAGCTTTTTCCGGCTGCGAAAATCTTCAGAGCATGGACTTCCCGGACGGGCTTAAAAAAATAGGGACCGATGCTTTTTACAGCTGCATAAGCCTTGAAAGCGCCGACCTTCCCGACGGGGTTGAGGAGATAGAAAACCGCGCGTTTGCCGGCGCGAGATATATGACCTCGGCGCGCATACCGCAAAGCGTTCACAGCATAGGAGAAAGCGTGTTCTCAGGCTGCCGCTCGCTTGAGCGAATGGACATTCCGGGGAGCATAAAGACAGTGCCGGCAGATACACTCTTTGGCTGCGCGGCACTCAAGGAGCTGTCGATAGGCAGCGGAATACAGACGATCGGGCGGCGCGCGTTCGGCGGCTGCACGGCGCTTGAGAGCGTGCGGATACCGGATGGAGTTACGGAGCTTGACGCGATGGCGTTTATGGGCGACGGCGAGCTTGTGAGCGCTTATATCCCCGAAAGTGTGAAAATTATTGGGGCAGAGGCCTTTGCCCGATGCGGCAAGCTGAGAACGATAAGCCTGCCCGGCGGTATTGAGGATATCGGAGCCGCGGCGTTTTCCGGCTGTGCGGCGCTTGCCGAAAAAGACGGCTTTGTTATGATAGGCTACGTCTGCTGCGGATATATCGGCGACGGGAGCAGCATTACCGTTCCGTATAAGGCTTCGGCAATAGCGCCGGGTGCGTTCAGAGAAAATAAGAGGATATTGTTCCTGACCGTGCCCGACACGGTGAAAACGATAGGAGCAAATGCGTTTCGCGATTGCAGGTTGCTGCGCGAGCTGCGCCTGCCGAAAAGCATAAGCGAGCTTCTGCCGGGAACTCTTGACGGCTGCGATGCCTTGCAGTCGATAACGGCTCCGGGGATGCTGCCCGAGCAGTTTGGCCGCCGCGAGGATCGCGTCTCGGCTGTGATCGGCTTCTGTCGCGCGTGGAAGGATTACAGCGCCTCGGTGGCTGCGGCGTACAGAAGCTGGGTAAGTGAGAATGCCCAAATGCTGCTGAGCGCAGTTATAGACCGCAACATGCCCGATGCCGTGCGCTTTTTCACCGAAAATGCGCTTATCGACAGGGAAAGCTACCTTGCCGCGCTCGAAAAGGCGCAGGCAGCCCGGGCAATGGAGATAGTCGCGCTTCTGCTCGATTACGGAAAAAATCTCAGCAGCGAGGATATTTTCGATAAATATGACATCTGAGGAGGGATAGGCTTGAATATTGCACAGGCAAAGCAGCAGATAAAATCCGCCATGACTGCGTACTTTTCAAAGGACGAGTTCGGCGGCTACCGCATACCGATCGAAAAGCAGCGCCCGGTATTTATGATAGGCCCTCCGGGCATAGGCAAAACAGCCATCATGGAGCAGATAGCGGCCGAGCTTGGCGTGGGGCTCGTGTCGTATTCCATGACCCATCACACACGTCAGAGTGCGCTCGGTCTGCCGTATATCACGGAAAAGGAATACGACGGAAAAAGCTATCAGGTGTCCGAGTATACAATGAGTGAGATCATTGGCTCGGTGTACGACCTGATGCGCGAGACCGGCAAGACCGAGGGCATACTCTTTCTGGACGAGATAAACTGCGTGTCCGAAACTCTTGCGCCGTGCATGCTGCAATTTTTGCAGTACAAGGTGTTCGGCCAGCACCGCGTCCCGTCCGGCTGGATACTCGTAACGGCAGGAAATCCGCCCGAGTATAACAAATCCGTGCGCGATTTCGATATCGTCACGCTCGACAGATTAAAGCGCATCGAGATAGAGCCGGACTATGAAACATGGAAGGAATATGCCTATAAAAAAGGCGTTCACGCATCGGTCATGACCTATCTTGCCGCGCGCAAGAAGGATTTTTACAAGATCGAAAACGCCGCCGACGGCAAGCATTTTGTCACGGCGCGCGGTTGGGACGATCTTTCGGAAATGATAAAGCTCTATGAGGAAAACGGCCTTGCCGTGGATGAGCAGCTTATCTGCCAGTACCTTCAGGATGCACGCATAAGCAAGGATTTTGCGATCTACTATGATCTGTTCAATAAATACAGAAGCGACTATCAGGTGGAAAAGATCCTCGACGGAACCGTGAGCGAGAGCATAGTGCTGCGCGCCGAGCGCGCCTGCATGGACGAACGCCTGAGTCTTCTCGGCCTTATATTCGACAGCGTGACGGCGCAGCTTCGCACGGTGTGCGAAAGGGAAAACATTCTTGATCTTGTCACCGGGCAGCTGAAAGCGCTCAAGGAAAAGCTGAAAGACGTAAGCGGAGCTGCGGCCTTGCTGAGCGAGATGATCGAGGCCGAGCGCGAAAAGCTCGAGCGCGGAAAGCAGTCGTCCTCGATATCGCCGCAGGCGCAGCGCGAAACGAGATTTATGCTTGAATATCTTGAAGAGTTCCGTGCGGCGGTCATGCAATCGGGCACTGCGCAGAAAGACGAGTTTTCCGTTGTACGCGAGAGCTTTGCGCAAAAGGTCGCGGAGCTTAAAGGTCTTGCAGCCGACGGCAGCAGAGTGCTTGAAAACGTCTTTTTGTTCTGCGAAAAAGCCTTTGCCGACGGCGATGAGATATTGATATTCGTAACCGAGCTTACGGCAAACTACTATTCTGCGCGGTTTATCGGCCGCTACGGCTGCGATAAGTATTACATGCATAATAAGCAGCTGCAATTTGACCAGCGGCAGCAGGAGATCATAAAACGCATGGATGAGATCCAGTGGACAGTGTGAAAGGAGCATGGCATGAGCGAAATTTACCGGCAGTATGAAAGTGCGGCGCAATGCGCGGATGCAGAGAAGCTGCTTGAGCTTCAGAAAAAGCTTCTGCTTCCGATCATTGCGGAGGAGAAAGAGGCGTTTATAAGCGCCGAATTCGGCCGTCTGCAGCAGATAATGGGCGTCGAATACACCGACGGCGACGAGATCAAGGTGTTCCATCCTCTGCCCGAGGAGCTTAAAAACGGTGAAAACATAGTGTACGGAAATCCGCGCGAGCTGTCGCTTGCAGAGCTTGCGATGCTTCCGCACCTGACGTATAAGATCAATCGCTTCGGTGCGGTCAGCCGCATGCCGCTTATCCAGTGCTATCCTCAGGATATTGCGCGCCTTGAGCTTATCGCCCGGATGTACGAAAACCTGATGATCGGGCGCAGCTGTGCGGATGCCGACGCAAAGACGCTGCTTGACGGTCACGCTGAATACATGGATTTCAAGGACGGCGGCAGAGTCATTGTTATAAAGTAAAGGAGAACTATGGATAAGCTTAATATCAGCACCGCTACCGGCTGCGTTGAAAAAACGCTGGAGTATATAAAAACAGCGCTTAAGGCGCTGCATGTTTCGGCAGCAGACTCCGAGGCGCTGCTAGGCTCGGCTGGGGAGATAATAAGCGCGATATGCGCTGCCGACGCAAACGGCTCGGTCATAGTAAGTGCGGAAAAAAGCGCAAAGGGCTGCTGCGTGCAGTTTATGCATCAGGGCGCGCTTTTTAACCCCTGCTCCAAGGCTCCGGGCAGCATTACTCAAAAATGCATGGACGAAATTTCATTTGAATTCAAATACGGCAGAAACGTTCTGACCGTTTTTAGAAGAGCAAACTCCGACAAAAATATTCAAGAGGTGAAAGAAATGAAAGAAATTCAGATCAGAAACCACAGCATCAAGCCCGGCGATAAGATCGCCGTGATCAACGAGCATTCCAAGGCCGATATTCTTGCACGTGCCGAGGCTCTTGCAAACGACGACAGCTTCGCTGCGGTGGAGTGGAGAATCGACAACTACGAGGACGTATTCGAGATCCGCTTTGTTATCATGCCCGAGACTATCGCCGAGGTGCGCAAGGCTCTGGGCGACAAGGTGCTGATGTACACCTTCCGCGATAAGCGCATCGGCGGCGCACACCCGACGACCTGCATGTATCACAGCCGCCTGAACAATCTGGCGATCGATTCCGGTGCAGGAGATATCATAACGGTCGAGTGGTATGACGAACTGGACGCAGCAATCTCCAACGTTGAAAATGCCCATAAGGGCGGCAAGATAGTCGCTGCATCGTGGTGCACAGACGGCAAGCTCTGCGCAGAGTGCGTGCAGCACAAGCTTGAAGAAATGCTTGAGAGCAAAGCGGACATGCTCGAGTTCGGCGCTGTCTGCGCGGACGAGGAAACAAAGGCATCCCTTGACGCAGGCATTGCCGCATTCAAGGCAAAGTATGCCGACGTGCTCGTTATCCGCTCGGTAATTACCGCCGACGGAAGCGAGGAAAAGACCGTTTTCTAAGCAGATTTATTTTAATATCAATGCTGTACCGATAACCACGGGAGGGCATTCACTCCCATATCCTTGTACCCCGAATGCAAATAATTTGGAGGGAAATCGATATGAAAAAACTCACAAAATTCGATGTAATACTTAACATCTGGGTATCGCTTATAATCAACATCGCACTGAGCGCGGTTCTGCCGGCGCTGAACGGATTTTTGACCTGGGGAACGTTCTTTTCCGGCTTTGCAATAGCGTTTCCGGTGAGCACGATCCTCGTGTTCGTTCTGCCGGTCGTTTCATGGGGCGCAAAGTTTGCGTCGCTGTTTAAGCTCAAGCCGAACACACCCGTGTTCACGATCGTTTCGACAATAGTGCTTTCGTTCATCGTCGGAACGGTTATGACGCTGCTTATGACGGCGATAAATGCCGGCATCGGGCCTCATTTCCTTGCCGCGTGGTGGTCGTGCTATCTGCTGGCGCTGCTGACTGTTTATCTGTCCGCGCTGCTCGGCTTATTCACCGGCCTTCCGCTGACCAAAAAAATGCTCGGCATTCCTGCCGAAGCATAAGCTTTATTTAACTTGGAGGTACGAACAATGACTGTTATATCTTCTATCTGCGAAAACAACACTCTTACACTTACTTTGCGCATTGAGCGCAGCGAGTTTGCCAAGGCTCTTGACGAGGCATACATGAACGATACAGAGCATTATGCGGTTCCGGGCTTTGCGGCAGGACTTGCTCCGCGCAAGAAGATAGAGGAGCTTTACGGCCAGACCGCGCTTTTTGACGAGGCGCTGGATATCTGCGTGCCGAGGCTCTACAGTCGGTACCTCTCGGAAAACGGCATACGCACCGTGGGCCGCCCTCAGCTTACGGCCGTGACATGGCTCATGGGCGGCGGAGCGGACTTCACGGTCGCGTGCGGCGTGTACCCCGAGGTGAAACTCGGAGAATATAAGGAGCTTGAGGTCAATGCAAAGCGCGATGACGAAGAGACGTTCACAGCGGCTGTTCTGACGGCGGCGTGCACCAACATGCAGGCCGAAGTACCGGAGAGCATGGTAAAGCAGAAGCTTGAGGCGATCCTGGCCGGCGACAAAATGCGCGTTGCGCAGGATCCTATATACAATGTGCTTGCCGATTTCACGGCCATTCTCGATGAGGCGTACAAGCAGTCGGACGTAACTCGCTCGCGTGCCCAGGTCCAGGCCGAGGCGCTGGATGTTATGCTGCAAACCGTGTCGGGCGATAACCGCGAAGTGTCTCCGACAAAGCTGCACGAGCTTATTCGCGAGCTTGTCGAGCACTATCGCATAGTGCCGCGCAGCTTTGATGAAATGCTGGAAAGTATCATTTCCGAGCGCGGCACGAAAAAGCGCGCCATGACCGACGACGAAAAGATAAACGAGGCCTTTGCGGCGTATCTCGGAACGATCAATCAGACCGAGGAGATGTGGCGCAAGGACAACACGAAACGCGCCGAGGACGCAGCGCGCTTTGACCTGCTGCTCAACGCCGTTGCACAGGCGGAAAAGATCAGCGTAAGCGAAGCCGAGCTTGCCTCGCTTATGCGCGATATTGCCGAGGCGACCGGACTTGAGCTTGAGAATGTCATGGCCGTTGTGGAGCCTCAGCCTCTGCGCGAGCAGCTTATGCGCGACAAGGCACGCGAGCTGATCGTTTCCTCGGCAAAGGAGGCCTCGACATGAAAACGGTCGCGCTGTTTGGCGCAGGGCAGATCGGAGCTATGGTATCGCGCCTGCTCGGCACGGGCTGCGGTGCGTGCTGCTTTGCGGATAACTCCGAGGAAAAGTGGGGAGGCGAGCTTGCCGGAATACCGATAGTATCTCCGCGCGACGCACTGCTTTTCGACCCGGATGCCGTTTGCATCTGCGTTCTGGATGATGAGCGCGCAGCACAGATGTGCAGTCAGCTTGACGCGCTCGGTTATGACGGCGAGATAATAAGCCCGGCTCTGCTTAAAACCTTCGACGCAAGAAGCGCGCAGATGCGCCTTATTGCCGAGCAGATAAATGCCCTCGCCGTGCCGGGAGACGTTGCCGAGCTTGGCGTTTTCCGAGGAGACTTCGCAGTGCAGATAAATGCGGCGTTCTCGGATAGAACGATACATCTGTTTGACACCTTCGAGGGCTTTTGCGCCGCCGATGTGGATATCGAAAGGCAAAACGGCTATTCCGCCGCACGCGTCGGCGACTTTTCCGAAACGGCAAAGGATATTGTGGATAAAAAGCTCTTGTACAGAGAGCAAGCTGTTTTCCACAAGGGCTTCTTTCCGGCAACATTCCGCGGATGCGAAAAACTGCGCTTTGCATTCGTCTCTATCGATGCCGACCTCTATGCGCCGACGGCCGCGGCTCTGCCGCTGTTCTGGGAGCGGCTCTCGCCGGGCGGAGCGCTGATGATACACGATGTTTACAGCACTCAGTTTGGCGGCGTAAGGCATGCCGTCGATGAGTTCTGCGTCGAAAATGATCTGCTGCCCATGCCGGTGTGCGACCTGCATGGCAGCGCCGTTATAAGAAAGCCGCTTAAAAATGGACAGAAGTGAACGTGGAAATCTGACGGTCGGCTCTCCGGGAAAAAAGCTCATTGCCTTTGCCGTTCCGATCATAATAATTAACCTCATGCAGGCCGTGTATAATGTCGCAGATATGGTCATCATCGGCCACTTTGTCGGCGCGGCAGGCATGAGCGCGGTGAGCATCGGCGGACAGATAACTACCGTCGTGCTCGTAGTGATAGTAGCGATCGCAAACGGCGCCGCCGCGATAATAGGGCAGAACTTCGGCGCAGGAAACGCCGATGCAATAGGCAGGACGCTGCGCGTGATGTATTCGCTTGCGATAATCGTCGCGCTCGCGCTGACGGCTGCCGTCATATGCTTTGCGTCTCCCATTCTGCGCTTTTTGAATACGCCTGCCGAGAGCTTTGACGGCGCTGTGAGCTATCTTAATATCTGCATGGCAGGAACGGTGTTCGTGTATACATACAACTGCTTTTACGCGGTGCTGCGCGGCATAGGCGAAAGCGTCGTTCCCATGAAGATCATGCTGCTAACGACGGTCGAGAATATCGTGCTTGACCTCGTTTTTGTCGCCGTGCTCGAAATGGGAGCTGCCGGTGCGGCGGCTGCCACAGTGCTCAGCCAGCTGACGAGCGCTGCGCTTATCTGCCGTTATGTATGCCGCATCGGCTACTATCGCTTCGGCAGGGACGGCTTTTCGCTCGACCCGGAGCCGCTGGGTGCACTTATGCGCCTGTGCGCGCCGCAGGTCGTGCAGATGGTGCTGACAAATTCGAGCTTCATGCTCATCGGCGGACTTATAAACTACTTCGGAGTCAACGCCTCGGCCACTGCCGGCGCGGTGACGAAGATATGGAACTTCACCGTCCTTGCCGGACAGGCGATGATGGCCGCCATGATAACAATGACGGCGCAGAACTATCCGCGCAAGGCCTATGAGCGAATACTCAAGGCTCTCGGTGCAGGCTGTATGCTCGTTACGGCAGTCGCGGCGGTAATAACGCTTCTGTGCGAGCTAAGCCCCGAGTGGATGCTGTCGCTGTTCACCGATGAGCAGGCGGTCGTAGAATCTGGCATACGCTATCTGCGCTTTTTCGCGATAGGCTTTATAGTTGAAAACATCATGTTCTGCATGTTCGGAACGCTCACCGGCGCAGGACACACGATGGTGCCGTTTTGCTGCGCGGTCATATCGGCGTATCTTGTGCGGTATCTTCTCGCATGGGTGTTCAGCCGCATGACGGCACTGGGCTTTGACGGCATTGCGATAGCCTACAGCATTGCGCCGTTCATAAGCTGCGCCATATGCTCTGTGTTCATAGCGTCCGGCCGATGGAAAAAACCGCGAATAAAAGTAAGCTGATATACTGACGTAAGACGTAAAAAGGCACTTGCTAAAGAGCAAGTGCCTTTTTGGTGCGGGTAACAGGGGTCGAACCTGCACGCCGTGAAGCACGAGAACCTAAAGGTGATGTCACCTTAGTGAAGGTTTTTAAATGGCGCAGACTTTAGGTGCCACACATATATAATTCTATATTGTTATAAAATCACTTTAGGTAGTTCAATATGGTTTCATACCATGTTTTTAATTCATGATAATTGGACCACTGTCTCTCTAATCCAAAATGCTCATGGTTACTGCCATACCTCGTGTCAAACATTCGATAGTATTCTGTTATTGGTCCAATATAAACAGGAATATCGTATGTTAGTGGCGCTTCATGATACTTAAATTGATCTCCTGTTATATCTATAATCCGTTCATCTACAACGAGCCATGTGTGAGATTGCATAACGCGTCCAAAGCTACCATAATATGTCCCGTTTACGTATGTAATTGGCCCAATTCCTTTGTCGATAAGAAATTGAGCTAACATATCACTTGCGTGTCCACACTGCCCAACCGGGAATTTTCTAAAAAACTCGCCCGGCTCATTATTTGCTTTTGCTGTTTCAATCGCTCTTCGGAATCCGAATACTAATGTTTCCAATGTCATTATTTTTCCTCGAAGAAATCCTCTTTCAGCATCGCACGTGTTTGAATATGTGGACTACATGCAATATCCAAGAAATACTCTAAATGATGAATAGGTTCATGTTTCTTGGTTTCTCTCGAGACGTAGCTTATAAAAACCCGCTCACTCTCGGTGTATCCATCCATAGAAAAATCGCTGTTCCAATAAAGATGGTCAACCCGAGCTATGGTTTTTGCGAGATGGATTGGGCAACGGACATAGAATGAACTAATCTCTTGAGCTAACTGCAATTTCCAGTCTGGCATAGACTCCAGAATCTTATTTATGTTGGGTTTAGCAAAAAACTGTTCTTTACATTTCAACAGTTCTTCAAAATCCTTTGTTGTCACATTAAACAGCAATTTCTCAGGTATGCACAATCCGTCCGCAAATTGAGCATTTCTTTTCTTTACAAACCCTTTCGTTTTTGCTCTATAAACAACGCCATATGTGACATCTAAGACCACTGCAATATCTACCATGCTGATCCCGTAAATATACTTAACGGCATCAAAAATACTGAGTGGTACGGGCTTGCCATCGTGAAAATCATCAACCTGCTTGGAAAACTCTTGATAAGAAATACGATGATCGTTATAGGCATCCCTTAGGAACCGGGGAGCAGCCGTCGTCTCATGTTCAAAGTATTCAAGGCTTGCGCTCCAATCATTACAGAATTTCGTATCATCAGAAATTGTTTCTCCATACTGATAGAGATCACCATGTCCAGCGCAAGTTCCACCAAAATTAAATTCGCAGGTACTACATTGCTTTTTCATTTTTACTTCTCCTTATTTTACGCTCGCTTGGACACTCCACTCACAGAGTGGAGTGTTACTCCTACCTGCAGGTGCGGATATGTCATTCGCGGGAGACTATTTTGTGATAAAAGGGGCTGAGATTCATAAACAATTTGGAATCGGATTGATCGGCGAGTTCACTGTCGAGGATGGAAATCAATTCTTCCTGACGAGGCTGTCCCAATGTCAGGCGATATAGGGATAGGATTTTAATGATTCTTTCGTATCGCAGGTGATCCTGACTGAATGGGTACATGGGTACAAGCCGTTCTATATGTACCATATCTTTACCCACATGCGGTAAACACCAGTACGGGACTAAATCGGGATTGAAGCCTTTTTCCTCTTTTGCGGCGCGGGCAAACATATCGTCCCAAGTGGGTTCAGAACCATATTTGCGCGCAATATTCTGGCGGACAGCCAAACATTTAAACCGGTTTACACGGCCTTCCCGCTGCTCAAGGTCAATGGGATTGGAGGGGAGGTTCCAATGCATGACCTTTCGGCAATAGAAGTGAAAGTCCAGCCCCTCCTGCCCGATGGAAGTTGTAGACAGCACAAACGGACGGAAGGGCGAGTTAAACGCCTTTCGGATTCTGTCCGCACGAACTACGCTCTCATCACTGACCTTTGCATTGAAATATCCAACAGCAAAATGAGTGCGAAGTCTGGGGCGATCCTTTTCACTGTCAGGAAATGATTCCTGTGTGTCGATCTGCAAATTGACCGTATCAACAAAAGCATCTGTCATTGCTGTCTGTAGGTCTGCGCCGTCGACATCCAGAATATGAGCATATTCGTCCAGCATCGCTTGAAGATTGCCGTCCACGCAATACCGGAAGACCGTTTGATAGTAAGCATCATCATTTTTACTTCCATACAGAAGGTCCAGAATGGCAGAACTTTCAGCTTTATTAAACAGACTGACAAAAATATCTTTTGCGATTGCCTGGGAAGATTCTTTAATTTGCGTTTTGAAAGCTCCTTTCCACGCAGTGAGCAGCAGGCGGTATGCGCAGATAGCAGGGGAAGCAATTGCCATATTGGTCAGAATTTCTGCCGCATCTGAAGGAATAGCTGTGGGATGGGCGTCGAGGTCTCCGTCCAGAGCCTTGATGCACTGGATCAAGGCTTGCGCACCGGCAGTCTGACTGATAGGAAGATTGCGTTTCTTCTGCAAAACGGATAGCTTTTCCTGAAGTGCCAATTTGATTTCTTTACGCAGCCCCTTAATGTCTTTCCCCATATGCTCCTTGGGGTTGTACAGTTTTGCTAAGGTATCAGAAACCAGGCAGATGATATCTTCGGACTCGTTTTTCAGTCGGGTAATACCAAATCGCCGTTCTTCTTTTGTTGCAAAATATCCACGGCCTCGTTTGAACTTTGCATTGTGGAACAGTTTACCGATGGTGAGCCGTTCAGATTCGTAGGACAGCATGATGGAGATCATGCGGGGAACCATTTCCCAGGAAGAAAAGACAAGCACCTTTGAAAAGTCCTTGTTCTGGTCAAATACACTTCCCGTCTGATAATACGGCCTTGAAGGGGGAAGCCACAGCAGTGTCTCGGCGCCATTTTTCTCTCGCGAGAAAGCAACTTCCTTTAGGGTCTCCAGGCGTGCATTTTCAAATGGGATCTCGCGGTAGTTGTGAATGGAACTCTTCTTGAGCAGAAGATGCTGTACGTCACTGCCGCATTCTACCGCAAAATCGTGACCCTGTTTGTAATAGTCTCGGATCTGCTTTTTCAGTTGGTAGTTTTCCATGAAAGAAAGCAGATAAGGGGCTGACTTTACATAGTCCGTGGGCACATTTCTCCATCTCAGGGTCCGTCTGCTTTGATTCGAAAGCGTGTCTAAAAGTGTCTGCATGGCGTGATATGAAAGAACATCCCCGGCGGAAATCGGGACCTCTCTGGCCCCACTGTCATCGATAATTCCTGTATTAAAGCGCTCAGTCCGGCAAATGCCCTGATACAATGCGTCTTCAGCAAGTTCCTTACATGCCAGCAAAACCGTCAGATTCTCACTGGATATTTCGCACAGCGCAGAGGAGTAATCGCTCCAAACGGTGCGAAATTTCTTCTTTTTTCCTTCGTCATAGAATAGAAACTCCATGACGTCCATGAATTCCCGGTAGTGGTCGGCAGTTTCATCCGCCGCAATTTCCTCCAGGGTTGAGTACGGCTTATAAGGCGTGGCGGAAAGAAGGAGGACTTTGGTGCTGGTGTTTTGCAGGAATTGCTGGCTGAGCAGTTTTTCCTCTGAATCATCTGCCGGTGCAATCAAATCCCGGAAACGCTGAAATTCATCCATGATGACCAGATCCGGTTCTAATTTACGCAAGCTGATCTCCGCGAAAATCATGCGTAAGCGATTGATGAGAGGACGGCTCAATCGTCTGCGGTTCGGATCGGAGGACCGCATGTTATCAAGAATATCTTCCACAAGGTCCGGTTCTTCCGAGAATTTTTCCATTAGGGCAGCGGCCATATCACGAAGATAATGGCTTCCGTTTGCATCACAGACGCGCACTTTTTCTTCGTAATCGCCGATATACCAGTTCCAATACTTTTCAGCATCGTAGGCAAGGAATGTACTCAGTTGACTGGAAAATCCTCGAAAAATTGGCAAACGCCGCAAATGGGCAAACATCAGCGCACGTTCTTCCTGATTGCCGCATCCGGAGGTCATAGTAAATGAGGTCGCGGGAGTGAGGGGGATCAGTTGTGCATAGTCGTGGTCATTTCCTGCATTCTGGTAAATCTTCAGGTGCTGCATGGATAATCGGCTTTCTGAAACATTCATCTGGTCACGGATGCCAAGCTTCCCCGCATTTTGGCTGGCGATGTTGATATTGGAGCAAATATAAACCACTTTAAAATGAGGGTCTCCCATTTCCCTATGCCACTGTTCCACTTGGCGAATTACCTCCCGGGCAACAATCGTCTTACCCAGTCCAACCTCGTCGGCCAGAAGCACACGGGCCTGTCCGCTGCGAAAAACTTCCACGATCCGGTCAGCGGTTGCCTTTTGAAAATCCATTGGAATCATTTCCGCACCTTCTTTGCCGCAGCCTCAAACTGCTGATACATTTGCACAAAATCCTCACCGACAACGTCCGGCTCCAATCTTCGAATCATATCTGCAATGCCTTTCAGCCGATTGGGATTCTGGTGGAACACCCGAAGCATCTTTTCGTAGATAGCGGCTGTGGCAGTATCGGCTCCATCGCGGTCATTGCCGCAAAGAAGCACATCGTCCAGCAGATCCGTCTCGGCGGCGAAAGAAGCAGGATCCTCCGACAAAACAAAAGATAAGTAGGTCATGAACTTTGTCTTGGAATCAATGATGCCCCGATAAATTGCCTGGTCCCGGTCTTTGGGGATTCCCCGGGTATCTACCTTCACGACCAAAGGCTGGCTTTGTACCCGCAGGATAAAAAACTCACTAATCTCTTTTAGCAATAAACCGTCGAAAACAGTCTCCGGCCGAAGAGTAGCCATCAGATCCTGCCGCTGAAGCGGGGCAATCAAAACAGACTCTGCCGTTTTTAGTTCCTTTGCATTTATCTGAATGGAGTAGGCTGCGCCATTCGATAGAACATCGGCCCGTTTTAAAGCATATACAGCCTCCCGCAGCGCTTCATCGATCAGTTTCTGGTTGGGATCTGCAGGAGGAATCTCCGGGATGTACGTTAACTCCTCATAGGGGCAGTTCTCACTGGGAAGAAAATCCTGTGTAAAGGTTTTCATTCCGATGCAGTTCGGTTTATATTTCAGGCGGAGGAGACATTCTACATTACGGTAAAAAGCATTATGAGAAGCGTTGGCGGAGCCAATATAGAGATAGTTTCCGTCCTGTGTTGTTGTAAAATATAGCTTGGCGTGAATATCCTGTTTGATGCCGAACTCGTTGTCACTCAGGATGTCTTTCGTAATAAAAACATGGTCAAAAGCCTCCATAGTCCGCTTTGTCACAGAGGATTTTCGGGTAATCAGAATCTTTTGACTGGCATTTTGAGTCAGCTGCTGAACCACATCGTCGCTCAGAAACGGCGAGACCGCAAAAAGGTCATATTTCTGTTCAAACAGCTTCGTCTCGTTTCCGGGATGGCCCGGAATGCCCATGGGGAAAAACTTGTAGTCTTCAAAAGGATGCTCGACTTCAAATGCTGCAACGCGCATCACATCTTCCGCAAGGGAGAGGATCTGTTGCTGCTTGGCCCTTTTTGCATATTGTCCAACAAAGGTGAGCATATCTGCCAACGACTTGTTTTTGAGTCTTCGAGCGTGTTTTACTTCCCCGCGCATGGCAACACACAGATCAATACTGCTGTCAAAGGTGAGATTCCGGCTCAAAACCAGAAGCTTGAAATAAGATTTGCCTGCTTCATTACTGTATTTCAGCACCCATAGCTTGGGGTGAAAATTGCTGTTCTTAGAAAGCTTGACCTGAAACACGCTCTCTTCCAGCAGAGAATAGACGCTTTGGATTTTATCGGGAAGCTTGATCCCACCTGCATTACAAAAAATTGCAATTTTATCGGAACTGGTGCGGATGGCCTCCAATACATACAGAGGACTGCGCATTTGCTCTGCGTCAGCATCCTCCAGAAGCCCCAGTGAGACAGGAACACCCAGCAGCGCCTCTAAGTCCAGAGAGTATGTGGTGCCGACCGCAAAATCCAGTGTATAGCCAACATCGGGGCGAAGCAGTTCTCCGTAGCTCAAACGGTCATTTGCAACATCAAACATCACGCTCCGCCTCCAATCCTGTCAAAATATCCTGGATGATCACATTCGCACGGTTGAACCGGAAATCGAGGGGGTAAAAATGGATCGGCCTGCGGGGATCATATTGATATTCGCCCGGCTTACGAAGCTTGGCACGGACGCCTTTTACCTGCAATTCACGATTCACAATGAGATCATCCATTGCAGCAAGATCATTATGATTGACTGTATCCAGGAAGCTTCGGCAGAAGGATGTCAGGGCCTGATTGCAGGCAACCCGCTCCAGGATCGGCTCTAAATCGAAAGGCTCCTGCAAAAACTCCCGGCGCCATGTATGGAATTCTGAAGTCATGGCCTCGTCCGTACCGTTTGAATAAATGACATTGTATCTGACATGGGCACCGTAAATGAAACGAGAAAACTCATACGCTAACAAATAATCCCGCTGTAAATGCGGGGGAAGAATATTGACAGGAATATCGGCAAAGCTGTTGCAAACAATACGGTTTTTAATCAGGAATGCCAGCAAGCTGTCTCTTGTCATAACAGAACGTGTTATGCAGGATTCTAAAAATGCGGCCTCTTTTCCCGTTAATACAATCTGTGCGTTCTTTTCCCACAAAGGATCAGGATGCAGCGGTAGAAATAACGTCGTACCAATGTTTGCCGCAGTTAAATCATCAAAGCTTTCGCCGTCTTTCTTCAGTTCGGTCTCACTCTTCTTCTTTGCGATCTGAACAGTTGCAGCACAGGCGGCGGAGAGTGAAAGGTGTTCATTGCGAAGAATGCCGAATGTACGCAAACCGCTCCAATAGATGGCAGACGGCTTCATCTTTACCGAGCGTTTCTGCTTCAACGCGACACTGCCAATGATGCCGTTGGCTCCGGGATCGCTGTTATGGACCAATGTTTCTACAAGCTTATCCTCAGTTGTATGGAGCCACTGCATCATTTCCCGTCCGCTGCGCAGTCTTCCCTTTTCAGCCAGTTCGGAAGCTTCTTGAAAGAGATATGGTATGATGACAAAGTACTTTGCACGGGTTTGCAGTGTCGAAATCCCCGGGAAAAGCAGGTCGGCGTAAGCGTCCCTGATCACACCGATTCCCAGTTCGTCCAGAGCAGTTTGCTCCCCCAACAGCTTGAGGGTGGATAGGATTTTGTTTCGTTCGTCCTTTGAATAATCGATAAACCCAATTTCCATCAGCGCTCTCCCAATCCTTCGTCAGGCCATTGCCACAGCCAGTTTTCTCCGCGGTATGCATTGATCTGTTCTACGACCTTCTGAATGTAATTTTCAGCACTCTCTTCCTCTGCGAACCAAACATTTGCCTGGCCGAAGCCAAAGGATCTGGTTGCTTTCCTGCGTGGTGCCCACCAACAATGCCGGTTGCGTTCTCCCATTGGAAGGAGCACACAATCCTCTGCATTTGCTTCAACATTGTATGTCTGCTGATATACGCTACCATCCCCGGCAGTGACGTCGATCACATCATAGTACCGGAAAACAGTGGCGTTTTTGTACCACCCAACAATGACAGACTCATTCTGATGATGGGTGGAGCACCAAACGATCAGAACCTGCTCCGCTTCCTCTGCCTTTCTGGGAACGCCCTCGATCCGTTCGATGTGTAATTGGTTGCTGGATGCGCCATTGGTGCTTTTTGTCTCAAAAAAGCCAAAGCACTTCTGTCGCTCGCCTTCCTGCAGTGGAGAAAAGTTAAACTTTTCATAGGCATCGCCGGTTCGGGCAACATATTCGCCCCCATATTGAGGTTCGTCAACACCTGCAATGATGCCCTTATAATATTTCATGCGTGCAATATTGCAAAATAGTATTCTCATGCCAATACCTCCATCATCGTTCTATGCAAAAAGGCTAACAAATTTGGTGTCCTATAAACAGGACATTAAAGAAAAGTGCCTGCTCCATTCACAGGATACCATGCGCTGTACACAGGCACTGATCGTGCTAACATGACATGGCTGCACCAAGAAAAAGTAATAGCGTTGGGACGTTGTTTTAAATTTTAATCCAAAGCCAATGGCATCAGGAAATGCGCCGCTGTGAAGAAGCCGATTATGCTGTGTGACATAAAAACTGTCAGGGCGTCTTGCTTTATGCTGGTAGTAGATTACACTTGAACCGGAGCGGTAATAGTCTGCAAGCTCAAGCGGCAGTGCAAATTTATTGCTCTTTAGTGTTCCGACAGCAGAGGGAACGATCAGGCCGTTATCAGGGTCAACGAAAATGAGATTGCACCCTTTCAGCTGTTCAAGCGCCAGGTTGTGCCACTCCCAGCGGAGCGAATTCCGATCTGACTTGACTGTTCCGGAAAAGTCAAGAAGCCTCGAGTAGTATTTGGCCTGCAAAAGTGTTGGGGATTCCAGCGCGCTGATTCCTCGTTTGCCTGAAGTTACGATATGTCCCAGCTCCTGCCACAGATATTCATCGCAACTGCGGAAACTATCTTTCTTCAGATATTCAATGTGTCTGCCATCTCCATTGTGCGTCTCATCTGGGGTTAGGTACCAATTCACACCGATAGAAAGGACGGTGTGACTCAACTGTCTGAGCAAGCCGAATTTTCCAAAATCACCAATGTCTCCAGTATATCGATTTTGCATGGATATGTACCTCCAGTGGATGTGCGGCCAACTGTTATCTGAAAATAATAAACAGCCGTACGGTATATCCGTACGGCTGACATTGCAGGCGCGAAGACCTACCACATTAAAAGTATACGCTAAATCGACTCGTTTTTCAATCTGCATTTGCGCATGTGGCCCATTGAGAAAAAGTTTTAGTAGACTTTTCGAACAGCCGATGGTATTGTGCTTTGCTAATAGGAGGCGAGATACATGAACGAACTGCTGAAAGCGCTATACGACAGCTTCTATGAAAAACTTCCCGCAACACAGCTCAGGACCGAGGTCGAGCAATGCCACCAGGCTCTCATCAAGCAGTTGGACAAGCCAGAGCGGAGACTGGTTCTACAGATTATTGACTGTAAGGATCAGATTGCCGAGGATTTATCCATCGACTGCTTTATCTCTGGATTTGAGCTGGCGTGGCAGCTCTCCATGGAACTGAATCAATACGAAAAAGAGCGCTCAATCTCTTGCTGTACGGCGAAGAGATCGGGCGCTCTTTCCATGTCCGGAAAGGAAGAAGCAAAATGAAGAAGCGAATCATTACTGTAACCGCATTCGCCGCCTGTTTGGCCCTGTGTACCGCTATGTGGCCGCAGAACGAGCCAGCCGTGGAAACATCTGCGTCGCCCATATCGCCCGCTGTAATCGCCGCACAGCCCGAAGTTTCGGAGATACCAGAAATCAAAGAATCCATAGTACCAGAGGAAGAAAAAGCTGATGTTCTGCAAGCGGAGCCAGTCAAAGAAGTTGCCACTGCACTGAGACCATCGCCTATTCAAGCAACTCCGTCGAGTGAAGTACAGGCTCCCCCTGAACAGAATTCCACACCACTGCAGGAACCGGAGCCTGCCCCGGCATCACCTGACAGCGCTCCGGACAACATGGTCTATGTCCCAGGCTTCGGTTGGCTGGAAAGTCAAGGCCCCAACCATGTCGAATACGCCGAGGACATGTACGAGAACGGCAATAAGATTGGCATCATGGGATAAACGAATAGCAGTACAGTATCAGTTCTAATCCCGGTACCGTACTGCTATTTTTCTTCACTCTCCAATGCATCGTCGAAAATCTCGTGTACACGGATCAGCGAAACGACCTCGCAGATAAACCGCTCCGCCAGTTCCTTTTCATCCAGCCACGTGGTCTGCGGAGTTGTGTAATGCCCAGGATCTGCCTCCGCTTCCGCTCTGGCCTTGTTAATGGCTTTCTGAATGGAGAGCCACTGTCCATAGGCACCGGAGTAGAGTTCCTTCTTCAATTTGCGAAGCGCACTCTTGTATGCTTTCTCCGCACCGCTGGGACCGTTGTAGTTGAGCCGGACCGCCAGTTCCTGAAAGGTCATCCCTTTCTCGTCCGGTTGGTCAATGCCGAGATAGTACCGTACCAGATTCAGTTCTCTGGGCTTCAGCACCTCCTCCATCTGTTGGAACAGAAGCATCCAGCGCATGTACCGGTCATAGGCCTTAGCCGGATCGCCACCGTAGATGACAGAGAACACATCATCGCCCAACAGACGGATGTTGAACAGAGTCCGGTATTCCCACAGCAGCTCCGTCGCCACCTTTTGCGATACCTCTAATTCCTCGCAGACAGCATCAATGAGCGCAGGCTCGGATTCGTCCTGCGCCTCGGCGCAGACATAGGCCACCTTGCGAAGCTGATGATACCGGCTGGGTGGGATGCTGATCGTCAGCGAACCGTGGGAGCCATAATCCATCATGGCCGATTCAATGGCTGGCGTTGCGTAGGTCAGCAGCTTTGTCCCATAGGAAGGATCAAACCGCTTTGCCGCCTCCAGGAGAGCCATCGCGCCCTCCTGCTTCAAATCTTCCAACTCACACCACTCAGCATGATCAAGAGCCAGATCCGTGAGATACCCTTCGCTCTGTGAGATGAGCAGATCTGCGGCTTTTCTATCTCCGGCCTGTATCCGCAGGGCCAGATCTTCATTGCTGGGGCAGTCCCCGGCAATGGTATACATATTCTTTGACATGGGACGGCCCCCTTTCTCACTTCAAACGTTTTCTGGCTTCCGCGTAGACATGCTCCTGCTCCATGTCCTGCTCATAACCGTTGGCCGCATAGTCATTATCCATCAGAGCCTTGTCCCGATAACACTCCGCTACATACAGCGCCTCCCGGCGCATCTCATCGGAGATTTTACCTCTCTGGTGATGCTTGCGGATGGTATTGGTGCGGGTGGAGAACAGCCGGTAGATGGGATGCTGTTTATTCTGTTCCTTCTGCCGCATCATGGTACCGTACTGCCGGCAGGTCATGCGATTGTCCTGCGGTGCGATGCCGTCACAGTACTTCGGCATGTGACCGTCCGTGGTCAGAAAATACTTTCCGCAGCCTTTACATTGGCTGGGTGCGTGACCGTGCTGAAGCCCATTCAGCAGATCGAAGGTATAGAAGCTCATGAAGCGCTCAAAGAAATAGCGGCTGACGAATACCATTTCCTTTTCGTGCTTTGGATGGCGGGCAAACACATAGGAGGATTTCAGTTCCGGTGTGATGGTGAATGGTTCAATGTCCTGTGCCTGAAGGTCATGCATCTCCTTCCAGAACAGCTCACTGTTGAAACAGTCGTGAGCGGCCACGGCAAAAAAGGTCTCGTTGCGTTTCCCAAGACGGCGCAGATAATCCAGTTCAAAAAACCAACCGGCAAAAGCAAAGTGATAGATTGCCGGTGGGATACGAACGATGGCGTTCAGGTAACGCAGAAAAAAGTTCCTGGCCTCGGATTCCCGTCTGGAGATGTCGTTCAGAGTCTCCGGCGCAAGCATCACTTCAATCAGATGCCGTTCTTGCTCTTTGTCGTTAAAACAGAAGGGAGTGTACTTCCACAGCAGCTCCGCCAGCGTCAGCACATGCTCTTTTAAAGATGGCAGCATGGCACCCAGCTTTCTCTTGTTTGCATTGGCGATCATCGGGAACTGCTGGAGGATAACGCCTCCAGCGCCAATCAGTTCCATGATCTCATCCACAGAAATATTTAAAATGGATGAAGCGAAATAACCCGCCGGATATTCCTGCTCGTTGTAGAACACCTTATCCTGCCAGACATCTATGGTGAGTCTGAGAAAACTGTTGTTCTGCTTGATTCCCAGCGGCATTTCTCTGCCCTCCTGTCCCATATCTTTTCTAAGGCTGTCTTGCGACAATCTAATTATATCAAAATTCAAAGAATAATCAAGCGAAAGGGCAAGAGCCACGGTGGCCGCGTGATCTCTGTCCTTATCTTTTTATCTGGAGGTGTTCAATTGAACACGAAAAGCAAAAAACACTTTCACACTATCGACGGTGAAAGCCTGATGAGCCTTCCGCTCACGCCGCTGAACTTCGTGGTGGACACACTGCTGTCCCAGGGGCTGCACATCCTTGCGGGTTCCCCCAAGGTGGGTAAGTCCTGGCTGGCGCTGTGGTTGTCCGTCATGGTGGCCAAGGGCGAATCCGTCTGGGGGATGTCCGTGAAACAGGGCACCACACTCTACCTCTGTCTGGAGGACTCCACCCTCCGTATTCAGAACCGACTGTTTGAAATCACGGAGGACGCTCCCGCCAATGTCCACTTCACTACCCAGAGTGACATCCTGGGCAAGGGTCTGGAGGAGCAGCTCTGCACCTTCCTTGCCGAACATCCCGACACAGTGCTGGTCATCATCGACACTCTGCAGATGATCCGTGGTACCAACTACGACAACACCTACGCCAACGACTACCGTGACCTCTCCGCTCTGAAACGGATTGCGGATACCCACGGTATCTCCATCCTGCTGATCCACCATCTGCGCAAAGAAACCGCAGATGATGTGTTCAACCGCATCTCCGGCACGACAGCCATCAGCGGTGCGGTGGATTCCAGTTTCACTCTGGTGGAGGATAAGCGTGGCAGCGGCAAGGCGAAGCTCTCCTGCATTGGTCGTGACATTGAATACCGTGAACTGACACTGGAGCGCAACGGTGAAAATGTGTGGGAAATGGTCGCGGACAGCAGAACACAGCCAGAGCTGCTGGGCGACCGAATCGTCTATCTCATCTCTGAATTGATGCGCGACCGTACGGAATTTATCGGCACTCCCACGGAGCTGTCTGAAAAAATCGACCCTGTCGGTACGGAGCGCATTTCGCCCAAGAAAGTGTCCCGCCTGATCCTGCAAAACCTTGATGTACTAAGCAAAATTGGTATTTCCAGTGTGGTGCGATGCAGCAACGGAAAGCGGCTCATTGAGCTTCGCCGTGCCGAAAGTGACGATACCCAGGGTGTCCCGGAGGTCGACCCTGTTGACCCTGTTGAGGCGCTTTGCGGCGGTTTGCGGGAGATTTCTGGTCACGGCGAGTAAACTTCCGCAGGGAAAAAGAAACGCTGTTTGTGGCCATTTGTGGCCGAAAGCGGAGCGCGAGTGTTCGGCGCAGGAAAATCACCTCCAAAGGGCTCCCACCGAAGCCCAGCGAAGCGGGTTCGGTGGGAAGAGGACGAGCGACAGAGTGACTGAGCTTTGCCGCTTGCGGCGAAGCGAGGGATACGTCGTCCGCGAGGACGACGGCCAGCATCGCGTTTGTCTGGTCTGCGGCAACGCCGCTGCCCAACTTCCGCACGATTTCCGGGCAGAAGCCCGGACCCACTTTATCTACGATTTGGAGGAAACGACATGAAAAAGGATATTAAATTCAGCACGCGTATGGCATCCGCTGACCGTGAGAAGATCAGGGCGCTGGCGGCGAAGGCCCACATGTCCATGAGCGACTACGTCACCGCCTGCTGTCTCGGCAAGCGGATCGTTGTCATCGATGAGCAGAAGGAACTGCTCCGCCAGCTCAAGGGCATCGGCAGCAACATCAACCGGCTCACCGTCCTCGCCAACATGGGCACGGTGCAGGTCATCGGTCTGGAAAAAGCTGCCGGTGAGCTGTCCGAGGTCAGCGCCGCGTTGCGGGCTGTCATGGAAGGTCGGTGAGCCGTATGGCCATCGTACATTTTGTGAACTACAAGCGGGGCACACAGTCCCGCGCCGCCATGCGCGGCGTGATGCTCTACGTCATGCAGGAGAAGAAAACCGCATGGGAGGGCGGGCCGCTCGTCAGCGGCATCAACTGCCAAGTGCAAAGCGTCTACGACGATTTCCTGAACACGAAACTGCTCTACCACAAGGACGGCGGCGTGATGTTCTATCACATGGTGCAGAGCTTTCCGAAGGGCGCGGCGATCGATCCCCGGCAGGCTCACGAAGCCGCGCGGCGGCTGGCAGAATACTTTGACGGCTGCGAGGTGCTGGTCTGCACCCATATAGACCGAGAGCATATCCATTCCCACTGTGTCATCAACTCCGTCAACTTTGAGACCGGCAAAAAGCTGCACATGGCGAAGGAACAACTGCAAGAGTTGATGCGGTGCAACGATGCGATCTGTCTGGAGATGAGCCTGCCGGTCTTTGAGGCAACCACACAGCCGACCCGCGGCATGGGCGGCGCGGAGTACCACACGGCTCTGAAGGGCCAAAGCTGGAAACTGCGGCTCATGAACACCATCGACGAGTGCATGAAATACGCCGCCGACAGGGACGCCTTCGTTTCCCTGATGGCATCCGAGGGCTACGCGGTGCGCTGGGAGAGCGGCCGCAAGTACATCACCTACACCACGCCGGACGGCATGAGATGCCGCGACAGCAAACTACACGAGGAAAAGTATTGCAAGGAGGTCATGGAACATGAATTCAGAATCAGAGCAAAGATTGTCTCTGCAAGAACTCAAGCAGCGCAACCTCCAGCAGACAGCGCTGCCGATGCAGGCACCACCTCACGAAGCGTGTCCCTCGAAAGCGGACTGGGAGCGAATGATGAAATACATGGATACACTGTGGTACCATGCGGATCGGCAGACGGATCTGTTGGAGAGCATCAGCAGGCAGATGTCGCAGCTTCCCACACGGACGCAGATGGACGAGCTGCTGAAAGCGGTGAAGCGTCTGGAGCAGATGAGCGAACAGGATGGGAAACGGAACGAGAAGCGTTTTTCTCTGCCCGGCATCAGGCTACCCAGACTGCGGCTGCCACACCTGGATGGTCCCACATGGGCGGTTCTGCTGATGGGGACGGGGGCGTTGCTTCTGCTCTGGTGGGGCTTGGGCACCGTCTTGAGCAGCTCCAGCCTGCTGAGCCTGTGATTCCTGCGCGGCACTACACCGACAGAAAGGCACTGCAAAAAGAAAGGGAAAAGAAAATCGCCCTCGGTCATAAGGCTGATGACCACGAGGACGAGGTGAGTTATGACTGGCAGCAGACCATGTGACGGTCTGCTATTTTTGTTGCCCGAATTGGTTTCGGGAGGAAGGAGTTCTATGGGCCGAAAGAAAAAAGAATCCAACATCGCAAGCGTCATGTATTCCTATGTGGGTACGGATGACCAGTTCGATGAATTTCTGAAACTGATGCTTCACGACTATCTCGCCGTGGATAATCCGTACACAAACCAGACCACGGATTTTGTTGGTAAGGTAGAATCTGGCGTTGCCTGATTTCTTTTGTTAGCTATTCAAAAACTTGTGTGCTATGGTGTGTCGTGCATGATCGGCACACCATAGCGGAAAGGAACGATTATGAAAGTTTGGCTCTATTACCGGCTGTCCAGAGATGAGGACGAAGAACTGAACTCTCTGAATAACCAGAGAAAAATCATATACAACTTTGCGGTCAGCAACGGCCACGAGGTGGTGGGCGAATCCTTCGATGACAATGTCAGCGGTATGCACTTCAACCGTGAGGGAATCGACAAAATCTATGAGGTGGTCGAAGCGGGCAAGATCGAAGCGATCATCGTTAAAGACCTGTCCCGCCTGGGCCGTCACCGGACACAGACCGCGCTCTTTATCGACTACCTCCGTGAACATGATGTGCGGGTCCTGTCCGCAACGGAAAATATCGATACTTTTAATGAGAACGATGATCTCATCATCGGCTTCAAGGGACTGGTCAACGACTTCTATGCCCGCGACGGCAGCCGCCGTGTGCGAACCGGTTATCGGCAAAAGCAAAAGGAAGGTATTGTGACCATCCCGCCTTTCGGCTACTTCAAGGACAAGAACACAAAAAAGGTCGTTGTCGTAGAAGAAGCCGCCGAAACGGTCCGACTGATTTTCTCCGCCTATGTCGGCGGCAGCGGCATGAAGGCCATCGCCCGCACACTGAATGAACAGAGAAGAAAAACGCCTGCGCTCATGCAGATGGAACTGCTAAATAAGCGCCTGCCCAACACCCAGGATGGCATCCTCAAAAAATATTTGTGGGACGCAACGATGGTGGCGCGAATCTTGAGAGATGAGAGCTACATCGGCACCCTGATCTGCCACAAGAGCGAGCGTAATAAAATCAACAAGACCTTCCGTTTTACAGACCCGGAGGAGCAGTTCCGCCACGAGAATTATTTGCCAGTGATCGTAACCCGTGAGATATGGGAGCAGGCGCAGGCGCTCCTTGCAGAGCGCAAAGAGAAAAATGTCCGTGCGAGCACCAACCGGGGCATCCTCCGGTACGGCGGATTGCTCCGCTGCAAGGATTGTGGTCGAACCTTTATCGGAAAACGAATCAAGCTGAAAAGCGGAGAACGGGTCGCTTATGTCTGCGACACCTACCATCGGTATGGCAAGGAACACTGCTCCTCTCACATGGTGGACGAGGAAACATTGGACAGATTGATCGGTGCAGAGATCCTGCGAACAAAGAAAATGTATGAGGAAAACTGGTCGCGGATGGAATGGCTCATTGAGAGATGGACGCCGAAGGCTTCCACGGCCAGTGCCAAAATAAGTAAACTGCAAGAGCACATTCTCTTGCTGGAGGAGGAAGTGGAGGTGATCCTGATGGAACGCATTCGGGATAAGACCAACGCGGAACGCTACGACCGCATGATCGCCAAGCGCGAGGAGCAGATCGCGGAGGCCAAAAAACAAATCGAAGAATTGCAGAATATTTCAGAAATGCTCCGCAGCCGACAGGCCAAGCTGAAGCGGGACATCGGCCTGATCGACGATATCCTACGAGAGGGAAAAATGTCAGAAGCACATCTGAAAATGCTGGTGGAGAAGATACTCGTTCACGAAGAAGATGGCAAGTTGGATTTGGAGATCCGGCTGAAAGCTCCCTTCCGTGACCATCTCGACATCTTCGAAAACGGGGCGCAGACAGATTGCTTCCCCTCCGCAGATTTTGACTATGACAGGTTGGGATCGGTGATCTACGGCGATTACTATGCGGGGTAGGTGATAACAGATGCGGGTATGGCTCTATGCACGGCTATCAAACGATGATGACCAAGAGATGAACATTTTGCTGAATCAGCGGGAGATCTGCCAGGCGTTTGCCGAGCAGCACGGGTACATCATCGTAGGACAGTCCTTCGATGACAACATAAGCGGCATGAGTTTTGACCGCCGTGGGCTGGACGAGCTCATGGCGGCTGTGGACGCTGATAAAATTGACGCTGTCATCGTAAAAGACTTATCCAGGATTGGCCGCCATAGGACCCAGACCGCATTGTTCATCGATTATCTGCGGGAACACCAGGTGCGAGTGATCTCTGCCACGGAGGGCGTTGATACATTCCGCGACGAAGATGACTTGATCATCGGCGTCCGCGGCTTGATGAACGATTACTATGCAAAGGATATTGGCAAAAAGATCCGGGCGGGATACCGCCAGAAGCAGAAAGACGGCATCGTGATCACGCCTCCCTTCGGCTACTGGAAAGACAAAAATACGGGGCAGATCAGGATAGACGCAGAGGCGGCAGTCACGGTGCAGCTCATCTATTCTCTGTACTTGCAGAGGTGTGGGCAGAAAGAGATCGCCCGGCGGCTTAATGCTGCGGGGCGAAAGACACCGGCGCAGCTCCGGGCCGAACGGTGCGGCAGAGAAGTCCGGCATACGCACAAAACCCGTGATGGGCAGTTTCTCTGGACTTATGCCAGCGTGAAAAACATTCTGACGGAAGAAGCGTACACCGGTGTGCTGAACAACCACCGCAGGGAGTATAACAACGGTAAGGTCAAGCGTGTTGACGAAACCGACTGGTATCGTCATGAGGGATTCTTTCCTGTGATCATCGGAAAACAGGAATGGGAGCAGGTACAGCGCTTGCTCAAACAACAGGCCCGCCCCGCAAACGGCAATCAGACCAAGCACCGTTACGCGGGACTGCTGGCCTGCCAGGAATGTGGGAATACGTTCATTCCTATGATCCGCTGCTGGAACGGCAAGAGTCGTGTGGAATATGTGTGCCGTGGGTATCATCGGAATGGAAAAGCCTATTGCTCCTCCCACCGTATCCGTGAGGAGGTACTGGATGCGATGGTGTGGGAACTCGTTTTCGTAGCTCGTGAGAGCCGTGCGGAAGAACTGAAGAAACTGGCGCAGATGCAAAAAGTGTGGGCGTTGAGGAAACCGATCCTCGACGCCCACATTTTGTCGTTACAGAAAAGAATTCAGGAGCTGGAGCAGGAGATTGATGGGATTGTGATGGAGAGAATAGTTACCTTACATTGGCCTCGGTAGTGTTGTCCTCAATATCGGTCAAGCAAATTGAACGCTTACTAACATAGCCGGTATAGCAATTTTCCGGAGAGTTATCATTTATAACGACTTCATAGTAATATGGTACTTCTCCTACGATAATGACATTCTGGTTCCGTTCCATGTGGTATATGACCTGTGAAGAGGGAGAGGGGGTTTCGTACACTTTAGCAGGGGACAAAGCTTGTCCGACTGCTGAGTACACAATATTAGCAGCGACGCTAATCAAAATGGCAAAAAATATTTTTTCGAGTACCCATGCAATTACGGGGTGTGTTTGAGAGAATTTTTTAATCAGTTCAGCAAAACATTGTTCCCAGTTTTTCTCCGAAAGCAGAATCTCTTCCACTTCATCTGCCACAATTTTTTGTTCATCTTCAGAAAGAACTCTGGATTCTTCTGAAATGTCTGTGGCGGTATACTCCTCTGCCAACGATGACAGGCGGGTTAGTTCGGCTATCCGCGTCTCAGTCAATGGCTCGATTCGATATGTAGCCTTGGACATGATACGAGACCATTCCTGAAGCCGCTCGTTGAGTTGTATCTGTAAATCTGTTGGAGCAATAGTGTCCATGACAGTTTGGTACTGCCGAAGAGCAGCAGCTATTCCGGAAGTATCCATTTTGGCCACTATCTCTTGGGTGCGATATATAGCGGCCATTGACTGACTATCAAAAACTCTGCTTATTCTGTTAAGGTCGCGGATTGCAGGCGAATCTAACGCGGCGGCAACTGTTTTTGTCAATGCGGCATAATCTGTCTGGAATTCCCCAAGAGGCCGCATCAGTGAATCCATCTGCCGCTGAAGTTGATTCATTTTTTCAACCCAAGGGGGGAGTTCATAAAATGCCGCCACAGTCTTAGCCATATTTTTCAGTACTCCTTGGAAGTATATTCTATAATAATCATATACAAAATATGATTTTTTTCAAGGGAATATATCGAATAATGTTTGCATGAGAAGACTCGATGCGGCTGTACATAGCTATGGGGAGCTTTAGTGAGAACGGTAGTCATGGGGTTGAAAGAACTGGTGAAAATACAAAGATATGGGCTTTAAGGAAATCAATCCACAATGCCCACATTTTGTTGTTATAGATATTAGTGTATTAGAACGGAAAATTGATGAGAGTGTAAGAAGTGGCTAAGAACAAAAAATTAATGGTTTAATGTGAAATGTCTTGAATTGAGCCAAAGAGTTTAATGTAGTCCACTGTGTTGATTTGGTTATTAGATGGCTTTTTGTATTCATTAAGAAGATTTGCATATCCGGTATCATAATAGGGCGGCGGGAAAAGGCTTTGTACGGACAAAAGCCCAGTTTGCCCAATCCATTTTAGCCCATCCTTAACACGTATTTTTGCGATACCAATAATCCTATCTGTGTAGTCCATAAAATCTTCATATTTGCTGCTGCGTTTTCTAAGCATGAGTGCATGTTGCGCATGTGGGCGCAAAAAGAATGAAGGCACGGCTTTTCGCAAATCTACCATAATGGTTGAAGTGCTTTTATATACCCCTGCTTGATACGGATTGTTATCTTGTGCATCGCAACCAATGAGCAAAACATATCCATACTCATCGTCATCATTTTCAAACATATGTATATACTCGCGGCCATCAGCAATGGTAGAAGATGTTTTGTGAAGTGCAAACCATAATGCAACCCAAATATTGTCTGCAATATCTATCCAATGTGTTTTAATTCCATAATGCTGCAGTAAAGGTTCAATGATATCTTTGTTCCAACCCGTAAAATGTTGCGTGCCGTTCAAGCTTTCGTTAATCTGGTATTTATATTCGGAAAAGCGATGGTTGATGTTGATGTTTGAAAACTTAACCGTATTGCTGGTTGCTGCTTCAGCTTTTTCTTTGACAAGTTGGCTTTCGCCCGATATTATTTTTCTCCGCAACAGAGAAGGAGATAGGCATCCATTATATAGTGAAGTTTGTCCTCGTAAATAGACATTACCCCACTGGTTATTGATATATTTTCCGTACCCGATAAATTGAGTTAACGAATGGTAGCTTTTTATTGAATAAACAGGGATAACACCTGAAATTGTAGATATGTATTCAACTTCGACCTCATCAGATGTTCTTCCTTCGAAATCAGTAATTTGTTTCATTTCTGCCCCACCTTTATATGGATTTGTCGAATTGTCTCATTATAAAAAATTATACTACGCAGTACTAAAGATATCAATGGATAGGTAGATTGGCAAAGAAAAAACGGGTGCGATATTAATCCTTAGATAAATATCGCACCCATTCTGGTACGGGTAGTGGGACTCGAACCCACACGCCAATTGGCAGAGGAACCTAAATCCTCCGAGTCTACCAATTCCACCATACCCGCATATTAAGTTTTAAGAGTCTGCACTGGTGATAAAATCCTACACTGAGGTGATATCACCTAAATCCTGCACGTCTGCCAATTCCGCCATACCCGCAGATATAAGCGGCATGAAAGCCTGTCGCTATTTTGTTGCCCGCCCCTGCTTTTATACAGAGGAATCGATGTGGAGCGTTGCGCTTGACCTGCGGCTATAAAAACAGGTAAACCTGTTCTTATTTCCAGTTATCAAGCATTTCCCTTGCCATGATTTTTACCTGGCAAGCATCCAAATTAATCGTATTTTTATTGAGATTTTCGTTTTTCATTACAAGAACTTCTTGCAACCATTCCTTATGGTAGGAAACACCAGTATTATACTTTGATGTGCGAGATGAAGCGGTGGATACGAGGCTCCAGTTCTTGTGGTTTTTATTTATTCTTTCATAGTAGGCGTAGGATACAAACCAAGCTGCACCCATTTTGGACAGGATATCGCCGCCAACAAAAGAAAAGTTATGATTTGCCATAGTCTATCCTCCCAAAACCTTCACTGAGGTGACATCACCTAAATCCTGCGCGTCTGCCAATTTCGCCATACCCGCATATTCAGTTCCCCTCTATTTTTACTCGGGGAGAGGAACCGAGGCGGAGCATAACGCTTGATCCGCATCTATAAAAACAGGATGAACCTGCTTTTACCAAAGAATGAGCACGGCGAATAAAGGGGCGAAAAACCTACACTGAGGTGACATCACCTAAATCTCGCATGTCTGCCAATTCCATCATACCCGCGGATATTCAATTTCCAGTTGCAATAATAGCACACCACTTATTTTTTTGTCAATCACTTAAAAGTGAGTGTTGACTATTGAAAACATAATAATTAAAATGGTCAGGTGATTTTGAAAAGAGGGTAAAAAATGATCGCTGCAATTGTTAACGCGCTGGGCATCCTGATCGGCGGAACGACGGGAACTCTGCTCAGGTCAAAGATAAACCATAAGCTTGTCGATTGCCTTATGACTGCGATGGGTCTTGTTGTAGTTTCGGTCGGCGTGCAGGGGATAGTCGGCTCGACAGATACTATTTGCCTTGTCCTGTGCCTTGCGATAGGCGCGATAATCGGTCAGGCTTTGCGCATAGACGAGTTTATAGACAGCATGGGAGTGCGCGTTGCAAAGCTGTTTGAGGGCAAAAAAATTGCCGAGGGCAGATTTGCCGACGGCGTGATAAGCGCATCCGTGATGTTCACGGTCGGTGCGATGGCCATAATGGGCTCGCTCGATGCCGGCCTGCGCGGAAGCTACAGTGTGCTGTTTACAAAAACCGCGATCGATGCTATTGCAGCCGCAGCTATGGCGGCGGCAATGGGGATAGGCGTTGTTTTGTCGCTCGTTCCGGTTTTTATATGGGAGGGGCTGCTGATACTTCTGGCCGGAGCTCTGGCACCGATACTCAGCACCGAGGTCGTTGCCGAGATCAGCGCGGTCGGCGGCGCGATATTCATCGGCATGGGGCTTAACATGATCGGCATAACCGACCGCAAGGTGAACGTGCCGAACCTTCTCCCGGCGCTGGTGCTGCCGATAATATATGTTCCGCTGGCGTCGTGGATAGGAGGGCTGCTGTGATGAAAAACAAATATGTTGCAATGGTTCTGCTCGCAGGCTCACTGTGGGGCTTTATGGGCTTTTTCAGACGCACGCTCGATTCGATGGGCGTTTCGGCCATAGGTTGCATTGCCGTAAGATGCATTTTTGCCGCCGCCCTGTTCGGAATAGTCCTTCTCGTTAGCGACAGACAGGCCTTTAAGATCAAGCTCAAGGATATATGGATATTCTTCGGCAGCGGAATCGTGTCGCTTTTTGTGTTCGGCGTGTGCTATTTCAAGGCCATGGACTACATGAGCCTGTCTGCAGCCGCAATATTGCTGTACACGGCTCCGTGCTTTGTTATTCTGTTCTCGGCGCTGCTGTTTAAAGAAAAACTCACGGGGCAGAAGCTTGCGGCCATGCTGCTCGCGTTTGCCGGCTGCTGTCTCGTATCCGGTATCGGCGGCGGAACGATGATAACGCCGATCGGCCTTTTGCTCGGCCTTACGGCCGGCGTGTGCTATGCGTTTTACAGTATCTTCAGCCGCTTTGCTCTCAACCGCGGTTACTCGAGCCTGACTATAAACTTTTATTCGTCATTGCTAGCAACGATAGGCGCAACTGTAATAGGAGGAACCGAATACCTTGAGATCATAACAGCATGCGCACCGAACCTCGGCTTTGCGTTTGCCACCGGCCTTGTGACATGCTTTTTGCCGTATCTGCTGTATACTCGCGGCCTTGAGGGGCTTGAAAACGGCAAGGCGTCTATCATGGCCTCGGTCGAGCCCGTTGTCGCTACGATAGTCGGCGTTGTTATATACAAAGAAGCGCTCACGGCAATGAGCGCCGCCGGCATAGTCCTTGTTCTTGCGGCGATCGTTCTTCTGAACATAAAGCTCGGAAAAAAACAGAAAGCTTAGCAATAATGTAAACAGCCACGGTCATCTGACCATGGCTGTTTTTTGCTATATCAGAGGCTTTCGGCCCATGCGGCGAGGTCTGATTTCGACGTGCCGCGTCTGAACACCTTGCCCTCTAAGAGCTTAGCGCCGCCGCAGCTCGGCTTGAGCACGGAATTTGTCTTGCCCATGCCGCTGCCGCCGGAGGTGGCAAAGGGGATGACCGTTTTGCCGGAAAGCTCACAGCCTTCAAGGAAGGTGTTTATGATCCTCGGCGCAACATACCACCAGATCGGGAAGCCGACGTATATTTTGTCATAAGCGCTGACATCCGGCTGTTTCGCTATTGCCGGGCGCGCGTCGGGGTCGTTCATTTCAATCGTCGAGCGAGCATTCTTGTCCATCCAGTTGAGGTCGCCGGGCTTGTACGGAACCTCGGGGACTATCTCGAAAAGATCGGCGCCGATCGCCTCGGCCAGCGTGCCCGCAACTGCCTTGGTAGAACCCGTCGGCGAAAAATATGCAACTAAGCTTTTGCCCATGATTATCACTCCTTATTTAATCTTGATAACTATATTGTACACCATAAGTCAAAAAATGCACAGTGCCGCCCGGCACTGTGCATTTAAAATTTTGCTGATTACTTGTACATCTCGATGAGACGCTGCAGATGCTCGTAGCGAGCCTTTGCATTCTCCTCGTTGCGCTCGAACAGGTTCTCAGCGCGGTCGGGGAACTCACGGGTCAGACGGTTGTAGCGAGCCTCGTTCATGAGGAAGTCGCGGTAGCCGCCTGCAGGAGCCTTGGAATCGAGGGTGAACTTGCCGGTCTCTGCCGCAGGATTGTAGCGGAAGAGGTTCCAGTAGCCGCACTCTACAGCCTTCTTCATTTCGGACTGGCAGTTGGTCATGCCGCCCTTGATCGAGTGCATCTCGCAGGGAGAGTAAGCAATGATGATAGACGGGCCGGGATAAGCCTCGGCTTCCTTGATGGCCTTGAGGGTCTGGATCATGTTTGCACCCATTGCGATCTGTGCAACGTAGACATAGCCGTAGGTCATGGCGATCTCGGCGAGGGACTTGGACTTGATCTCCTTGCCTGCTGCGGCAAACTGAGCGACCTGGCCGATGTTGGATGCCTTGGAGGCCTGACCGCCGGTGTTGGAGTAGACCTCGGTGTTGAACACGAGAATGTTGACGTCTTCGCCGGAGGCGAGAACGTGGTCAACGCCGCCGAAGCCGATGTCGAATGCCCAGCCGTCGCCGCCGAAGATCCAGCAGCTCTTCTTGTTCAGGAAGTCCTTCTTCTCCAGCAGCTCTGCACGGGTGTCGCAGCCGCAGTCGAGCTTTTCGAGTGTAGCAACGAGATCCTTGGTAGCTGCCTGGTTTGCCTCGCCGCAGTTGTAGGTCTCGAGCCACTTTGCAGCCTCGGGAACCTTGTCGGCGATTGCTTCGACCTTGCACTTGAGGTCGTCGCGGATCTTCTTCTGGCCGAGGTAGAGGCCGAGACCGTGCTCTGCGTTATCCTCGAACAGGGAGTTTGCCCAGGAGGGACCCTTGCCTTCCTTGTTGACGGTGTACGGAGAGGTTGCAGCCGGGCCGCCCCAGATGGAGCTGCAGCCGGTGGCGTTTGAGATCATCATGTGATCGCCGAACAGCTGAGTAACGAGGCGAGCATAGCTGGTCTCTGCGCAGCCTGCGCAGGAGCCGGAGAACTCGAGGTACGGCTGCTTGAACTGGCTGCCGATAACAGTGTCGTTCTTGACTTCGGGCTTCTCGCTGACCTTGGAGACCATGTAGTCGAATACCGGCTGCTTATCTTCCTGGCTCTCGAGGCCGACCATCTTAAGCGACTTGGTGGGGCAGATGTTTACGCAGACACCGCAGCCCATGCAGTCGAGCGGAGAAATGGCCATGGTGTACTTGTACAGGCCTTTGCCCTTGCCGGCGCGGAAGTCAACGAGGTTTGCATTTTCGGGAGCTGCCGCGGCCTCTTCCTCGTTAAGAGCGAAGGGACGGATGGTAGCATGCGGACATACGAATGCACACTGGTTGCACTGTGCACAGGTCTCTGCAGTCCACTCGGGAACGAAAGCGGAAACGCCGCGCTTTTCGTAAGCGGAAGCGCCAAGC
>ERZ827512.326-NODE-326-length-68450-cov-6.447474_pt1 | contig 68450 bp, 62 predicted proteins | sample MGYA00519916_ERZ827512 | MGnify/ENA primary metagenome ERZ827512 (study PRJEB31778, sample SAMEA3449335) | human gut metagenome | biome: human gut; feature: human-associated habitat; material: faeces | place: United Kingdom | collected 2010/2012 ... | reverse complement strand
TTTGTGCACCACATTACCTTGAAATTTCTACTTGACTTTTCTTAGCAGGTCTTTTTAATGCTATTCTATCGGTTATTGCCTTATAGCTTGCGACGATTTCAAGCTGTTCCTCAATAGGGGGAACAGGCAACTGCATTTTTTCAAATTCTTCCCACGGCATACTTCCTCGGACTCCGCCAACAGCAATAAATGCTGCTTCTCGGTCAAATTCGGGACGTTTGAACCACATATCCAGATATTCAGGCAGAATTACCTTTTTATCTTTTACTCGGAAAATAGGGTAAGCCGGAGACATTATCGCTTTATCGTATTCGTCTAATCGTGCTACCGGAATTTTAGAGTCTCTGCTTACCTGCATAAGACTGACGGCAAAATCATCTTTTCTGATAACTTTATATTTCGTCAAGTCTGTTCCATTGGTATTCGCAACGGATTTAATAAAACATTTATCAATGCTTACGCCGAGAAGGTCAGTCACAGAGCCATCGCTGTTACGCTCATCTATTCTTTCAACAAGTTCATAAAGAGCTTTATAGTTCGATTTCATATCCCAACTCCTTGAACACACTCAGCAAATCTGCTTTTGACTTTTCCTCTTGTACAAGAAGGTCTTTCAGTTCGCTCTGCAAAGCTTTCATTTTGGTGTCAAAGTCAATGTTCTCATCACGGTTGATAAACTCGATATAACGGCTCGGAACAAGAGTAAATCCCTTTTCTTTGACCTCATCAAATGAAGCAGAATAGCAGAACTCCGGCACATTTTCATATGTCTGCTCAAAGCCTTCCTGCTGCCAGTTGTGATATACCGCCGTGACTTTCGCTCTATCTTCCTCAGTCAACTCTATGTACTTCTTTTCGTAAGGACTGCCCATCTGTCGCAAATCCATAAAAAGTATCTCATCTTCACGGTTGCGGTATCGTTTAAGCTGCCCGTTCTGCTCTACGACACGAGCCTTCTTATTCTTGTTCAAAATCCAAAGCGTTACGCTGATGTCTGTTGTATAGAACAGGTTTCTCGGCAAAATAATGATGGCTTCGACAAGATGATTTTCGATTAGCTGCTGACGAATTTTAAGCTCTGTACCATCATCGGACAACGCTCCGTTTGCGAGCAGGAAGCCGGCAACGCCGTTCTGCGAAAGCTTAGAGACGATGTTCAGTATCCAACCGTAGTTGGCGTTGCTCGTAGGCGGAACTTCATAACCTCTCCATCGAGGGTCGTCCACAAGTTCATTTTCCGCACGCCATTCTTTCTGATTAAAGGGCGGATTTGCCATTATATAATCTGCCTTCAAATCTTTGTGTTGGTCATTGGTAAAAGTATTTGCAGCCATTTCTCCGAGGTTTGCAGATATGCCTCGAATAGCCAAATTCATCTTTGCCAGTTTGAAGGTGGTGTTAGTGTACTCCTGTCCATAGATGGACACATTCTTTTTGTTTCCGCTGTGAGCTTCGACGAATTTAATCGACTGCACGAACATACCGCCCGAACCGCAGCAGGGGTCATAAAGAATACCGTCATACGGTTCAAGCATTTCGGCAATCAGGTTGACGATACATTTCGGCGTGTAAAATTCTCCCTTACCCTTTCCTTCGGCAAGAGCAAATTTGCTCAGGAAGTATTCATACACACGCCCGATAATATCGTTTTCTTCATCTTCGGTGTTAATACGGTTTATTTCATCAAGCAGTGAAGCCAGTTTTGCCGTATCAAAATGCAAACGGGAGTAATAGTTATCTGGCAAAGCGCCTTTCAGAGCAGGATTGTTCTTTTCTATCGTAAACAGAGCAGTATCAATCTTCAAAGCAATGTCGTCCTGCTTTGCGTTCTCGATAATATAACTCCAACGGCTTTCCTCCGGCAGATAGAACACGTTTTCCTGCGTATAGAAAGGTTTCATATCGGCGTATTTTTCGCCGTGGGTTTTAATGATCTTCTCTCTGCATTTCACAAATTTATCACTTGCGAATTTAAGGAAGAACAAACTCAAAACAACGTGCTTGTATTCGGCAGGCTCAATAGCGCCACGAAGTTTATCCGCACTTTTCCAAAGAGCTTCCTCCATAGATATTTCTTTTTTCGGTTTTGTTGTCGCCCTCGCCATTCTTGCGACCTCTCTTTCTGTATAGTTATCTCAGCCTTATTTTCTGTTATTTATCTTCCGGTAGAATTTCTACGATGTCGTCGAGTGAGCAGTCAAGCGCACGGCAAATCCTTACCAATACATCGGTAGTCACATTTTCACCACGGTTGAGCTTTCTGATGGTGTAATCGCTTATATGTGCCAATTCAATCAAGTCTTTTTTCTTCATATCTCGGTCAAGTAGTAAATGCCATAACCTTTTGTAGCTTACTGCCATATTCGTACCTCCCGTCCTGATACGCACTTATACATAGTTATTATACCACGAAATTCGATGAATTTCAACATCAATCAGAGCGAAAGCACGGTTTACTGTCAACATTTTTGTGAACAATGTAAAATTAAGCTTATATGTACTCGATGGGCGCTCTGTATCTGCCTTTGAAAGCAAGGGCTATGATTTGTATTCAGTTGTGGTCATACGCCTTTATGCGGCGTTTGGGGAAGAAAAAAGCGTCCAAGTTTTACGCTTGAACGCTGTGGTTAAATTTTTATGCAGTGGTAATTTCCGTACAAATGGGAAATTATGAAATAAAAGAACTTATTCCTGAGCAAAAAAATTCAGCACATAATCCTCACAACTAAGAATTAGCGTATCTCTTGCCTCTGTTCCATCCTCATATTCCGTCACACCCTTCACCATCTGACATACTGCGTCCTCAATAGTCGCTTCATAAATACTGCTTGTATCGTCACTGTCCAAGAGTCTATAAGTACCGCTCCATTTTTCAGAGGTTTCGTTATTCAGTATTTCTATGCTTGAACCGCTGATATGACAAGTAATATCCCGCGCATCTGCTCCTACATAATGGTTCTTTTCGTTTGCAGAACAATAAATGACAGCCCCATCATCTGCTCTTTGAATAGAGGACATTACCCATATTGTTGGTTCAATAGATGCTGAACTTCCTCCGTCACACGCACTTAGAGACAAACATACCACAAACGTCAGCATGAAAGCAAATACTCTTTTCATAAGAATTCCTCCCACAAATTTCATTTGTTTGAACTCCGCAAACGGAGATTTACATTGTAATCTTATGACTATATCATATCCAATTCCCATTAAACGCTGCTGCCATAATTGCTATCAATAATATAATAATCAGAACACATACTACAAGGCTAAATAAACAGACTATAAGTCCACTCGTCCATAAGGTGGGATACAGTTTTCTGCTCCTCCTCGTAATAATGGAAACAATCACGCCAATAAAGGATAGTATCGGTCCTACAAGTATAATGTCGGTATATGTATAGGGGGCATGGTTTGCACTGTAAAAATAAAGCGCAAACGTGCAAAAAGAAGAGATTCCCAGTATAAGCGGTAACACCATCAATTTTTTGTTTACTGGCTTTTTATCTTCCATTCTTTCTTTCCCTCAAATCCCAATTTGCCGTCCTCATTTTCTTCTCGACAAACGAGAAAATCACGACTTTTTCCTTTTCAAAAAGTTAATCGTTCTTTTCACAATAAATATTACACATATCAACCCTACAACTCCACAAATGATGGTATCCTTCAAGTCTGCAAAACCGCCTGTGTACCGCATCGCATAATAATAAATTGTCCATATCAGCATTAACACGAAGGCACTAATACTTAACCAATAAGATTTCTTAGTCATTTGATTTTTCTCCCATTAGCGACGAAACAATAATCCACAAAAAGCTCCGATAACAACTACCCCTGTCAAGTATACTAAAAGAACTATGCTATGTCGTCCTGCTTTACATTTGGTTTTCGTTTTATTCGCCAAATAGCATATTTAATGAAAATGGGGAGTAAAGCAGGTAAAACTGAGAATAGCAAAGCGTGTACCAAATAATCAATTCCCCATTTTGTTCCCCTAAGCACAGGAGTTGTAAGGTAAGGAATCAGATAACTGACTAAGGCTGTTGCAACACAGACAAATGCAATACTTCTTAGTCTGACTGATTGAAACAGCCTATTGTTTGCAATGATGCTGTAAAGAATAAGATTTGTGATTCCAAAGGTATGAATAAATGAAACCCCGAAAAGAAACGGGTTTTCATTTAGACTTTGTGGCATAAGTTCATCTACAACAACGATGAAAATACTTATTGCGGGCAACAGCAGCCCTATTAGAATAAAACATAATAAAGGGTGTTCAGAAAATCGCTTTTTCATATGTATGTTTCGCACCTCATACCTTCATATGAAGAAATATTATGCTAAAATATTGCCGGTACTCGGTTTACTCGTGTTGTTTTCCAATTAGGTTACGGACTACCTTCTAACCGGCTACTATTGGTTGTAGCGTTTTTTATTTTACCACCCAAATATGAAGAAATCTACAAAAAACAGAGATTTTTCGGTGAGAACACCCCCTTCGATGTACTACCGTTTCTTGAACACCCATAAAATATGTACTTGATGGCTGCCCTTGCGGACAGCCATCATATCAATATTGCGGCGCTCCGTAGCCGAGTATCTCGTAATGCCCTACGGCATATTGATTTATACGGCAGCTATCTCCTGAGTTACCCTCGACCGTGTAAACGATACCATTCTCGACCTTTTCAACGATACCCGTATGGTCGGATAGTCCGTCCTGCGGACCTGACGAGCCTTTGTTATCCCAATCAAAGAAGATAATCATACCCGCCATCGGTTCCAGCGAGCCGTCTATCCATTGCCCTCGGTCTTTGAACCACTGAACGCCGTTTACGCAACCAGCGTACTTCGGAATGATACCTGCGTCGATATAGCCACACTCATTGGCACACCAACTGACAAAGCAGGCGCACCATTCCACTCGGCTGTTAAAGCCGTACCAAGACCAGTACGGTTCGCCGCCGACATTTCCGACCTGAGACAGCGCAACCGTCACGATTTGGTCATCGCTGTATCCGATACCGTATAAAACGGCAGACCATAGCGAGTTGTTTTCCTCTTGGAGCAATTCGGCAAGGTATTCCTTTTGCTCCTCGTTAAAGCCGTACTGCGCTGCCATTTCGTCTACTGTCTTATGCGAGACTGTAATATACAGAAACGTCTCGGTTACTGTCGTTTCCGTCTGCACGATATTCCCGTGTCCGTCATCAGTCTCGGTTATCTCCGTATGCAATTTTGTCTCGGTTCGGCTGCTTATCTCGTTCATCTCCCAAAAGATGTCTTTGAGAAGTTGCTTCTTTTCATCGTTCATCGTTGCTACTTCCTGAGCATTGTCGGGATCGGTATTGACTTTGACGGAGTAGACGGCAAGCACATCTTTCCAAACCGCACGGCTTCCGCTCATTTCAAGCTTGTCATAGCTGACGGAGTTCTTTATCTCTTGTAGCCTGCCATCGTAATCAACATTGATTTCCTGTACGACCGTCTGCATAGTCTGACCTGTCCCTGAGTCCTCGCCTGAAAAGAAAATACCGAAAACCGAACCTACTAACAACGCTATCAGACAGATAACGATAATCACAACAACGGCAACCCAACCGCCTGCCGCAATCGCAGCTATCAACGCTTTTGTCGCCGCTATAATCGCCTTAACGGTGGCGATAACGGCTTTAACTGCAAGTTTCACACCTTGAACCGCTGCCTTAGCCGCCGCTTTTGCAGCCTGAGCCGCTTTCTGAGCGGCTTTCGCAGTTGCCTGTGCGGTTTTCTGAGCCGCTTTTGCGGACTGTTTGGCAGTCTTAATCGTGGCTTTCGCTGTCTGTTCCGCAGTCTTGACGGTCTTTTGAGCAGTTCTGGCAGTACCTCTGCCAACCGTCTTAATCGTCTTTTTCCCTGCGGAAGTTGCGGACTGTTTTACCGTCTTTCCTGTCTGCTCGACGGTTTTGATAGAAGATTTGCCGGTCTGAGCAGCTTGTCTGCCTGTGGTCGTGGTAGTCTGCCTCTGCACCGATTGAGATGTCTGCCGTCGTAAGGACTGTTCGGCTCGCTTCTGCTTAAAGCGTTCCACGCCGTCTTTTGCCTTGACGAGATTTTCCTTTGTGGTCTGAACGCCTTTGCGACCTGCTTTATCCAAAGCGTGAGCGCCTTCGTGTACAACGGTATCCGTACCTGCCTCAAAACGGTCGGCAGCATATTCTTCTGTCGAAGTCTCTCTTGCCTCGACAGAATGTTCCGCCTTTTCTTTTGTCGCAATATAGGCGTGTTTCATTCTCTGACCGGCGACCGCAGCCTTGTCAATCGTCCTGACCGTACCTTTAACAACATCTCTCGTCTTTATATCAGCCATCGCTTCCTCCTTTCCTGTAACGCTTATTAAGCGCAAAAATGAGGGTAAAGGTATTAGACCCTTACCCTCGATGTTTCACGCTCTGTATGCCTTGTAAAATGGCGGTTTTTCGACCCGAAAAGCGTTACATTACTTCACTAATTTAGCTACGACAACGAGCCTTCCGTTAGTCCTTGAATACTCGCAGGTGGAAAGAGAGATCAGCTTATCCCCATACTCTGCGCTGACGCCGGTATCATACAGCGACAATTCTCGACACTTTTCGACATAGGCATTGAACTCGTCCTCGTTCTCTGCGTCTACAAAGTGATAATACTTGAAGCTGTCGGGACTATTAGAGTAAACAAAAGTTTTGAAAACGGCGATAACTTCGTATTCCTGTACATCGGTCAGGGTATTGAAGCTAATGCGCTTATGCTGCTTCCAAAAGGCTTTATCGGTAAATTTCATCAATCCTGCGAACATAGAGCCGTCGTTCATATGATGACCGTAAATGATGAGGTTGTCGCTCGGCTCCTGCACATCGCAGTTTTCCTGCACATAAGGGCAGCCGTAGTCGGTATAGGCTTTGTCAAAGCCGTGTTTCAGATAGAAATTCGGCTCGTTCTTTGACTGCATTACGGGATAATTGATTTTCGTATCTTCCACGGTAATCCAACCTACCATATCGCTGTTCTGCGTAAACAGTTCCGTATATTCCGGCAGAATGGTCTTGGTCTCCGTGTACTGAATAGGCTCGGCAGGCTCAACATTCTCATCGGGTTCGGTTTCTACAATTTCTGCAAGGCTGTCATAAAGTGCCTCCTGCTTTGCCGACTCGGTGTAATGCTTAATAATAAAACCGGCGCTTACCGCAAAAACAAGGATAAACGCCGTTAAAATCGGAATTAAGATTTTCTTATTCATAGGTTTTCCTTTCTACGCAAGGCGAGGGGTCAAACGCCCTCGCCCGGTTTGGTCGTCATCAGCTTGTAAAGCTGCGTGTTCGTCGGGAACTTGTTTACGAACGGAACGAGCGAGCTGCCCACCTTAATCAGCCCGTGTCCCGCTTCAACATTCGTGATATACGACATTTGAAGGTCAGAGATATTCAGCAGCTTCGCAAGTTCAATTCGGTCGGTCGCCGCCTGATTGAGCATTATGATGAACTCCGAGTTAGCAAGCATTGTCCTTGCTGTATGGCTCTGCAAAAGGTCGTCCACGTTCTGCGTAATACCGGACGCATAAGCGCCGTACTTTCTGACACGCTTCCACAAGGTAAACAGAAAGTTTGCGGAATACTCGTGTTGGAACAAAAGGTAAATCTCATCAATGAAGATGAATGTTTTCTTTCCTTTCGCTCTGTTCTGCGTGATACGGTTGAGAATAGAGTCGAGGACTACAAGCATACCGATAGGCATAAGCTGCTTGCCGAGGTCGAGAATGTCATAGCAGATCAGGTAGCTGTTCGTGTCCACGTTGGTGGGTTTTGCAAAAGTATTCAGAGAACCGTGGGTAAACAGCTCGATAGCGAGGGCGATTTCCTTTGCCTCCGGCTCGTCCTGTTTTAGTAGTTCGTCTCTGAAATCCTGCAAGGTGGGAACCGTACCCTGATAATCATTTTGCTGATAGGTACGGTAGACGCTTGCTGTGCAACGGTCGATAATAGACTTCTGCTTTGCTCCGAGGTTGTTTCCGCCGATGAGTTGTTCGCACAATGACATAATGAACTCCGATTTAAGAATGACAGGGTTCGCTCCGTCGCCGTACTCCTTGTTCATATCCATAGCGTTAATGTGATTGGGCGAGGTTGCAGAGATATTGATAATCTGACCGCCCATAGCCTTGACAAGCGGACTGTACTCTCGTTCGGGGTCAATGATGATAACATCGGCGTCGCTTGACAAAATCAGGTTGATAATCTCATTCTTCGCTGCGAAGGATTTACCGCCGCCGGATACGCCCAGGATAAACTCGTTACCGTTGAGTAGCTGCTTGCGGTCAGCGATAATCATATTTTTGCTGATTACATTCTGCCCGTAGTAAATGCCGTTCTCGTGGTAGATGTCCTGCACTCGGAACGGGATAAACACGGCAAGGCTCTCAGTTGTCAATGTGCGGAAAGCGTCAATCTTTCTCGTGCCAAAAGGCATAACGGTATTTAAGCCGTCCATCTGCTGATATTTCAACACGGCGAACTGACACAGGTGTTTTCTTGCCGTAGTAAGAAGCGCCTCCGTGTCGTTGTCAAGCTGCTCTTTCGTGTCGGCTGTATGAACCATAGTCAGTACCGAGAACATCATTCTCTGGTCACGGGTCGTCAGGTCGTCGAGGAACTCCTTCATTTCCTTTTTCTGCTGCTCCATATCGTAGGGGACGGTAGCGGAAAAGTTGTTGTTGGCGTTCTGCCTGCGCTGCCAGTTCGTGATGTTGGTCTCAACGCCGAGCAGTCGGCTTTCCGCCTCTCGTACCGCTTCATCAGTAGGAACCGGCACGATGTCAATCGACATCATCAGGTTACGGTTCATATCGGTAAGCTCCGCCACCATACTGTCTTTGATATAGGACGCATATTCACGAAGAAAAAGGACTCTCCCAAAACGGTCTCCCATCTTGAAATAGTCCTTTTCAAACTCCATTGTGTCGGGGCAGATATAGTCTTTGAAATCGTGTCCTTTCTTTCGGGTCTCTTTGATGTCAAAGCGGAAGGACGTTTCCTCCCCGACACGGAAGAAGTCGTGAATGATACGCAGCCTTTCGTCCGTTTCAAGTTCCACGCACTTGCTGCCCAGCCTCGAAAAGTGAGCGATGAGATCCGCTCCGACACGAGCGAAGTAAGTGCGGGCGTCCTCAACGCTCTTTTTGTTAATGGAAATGGTCACATACTTATCCTGAACGATGGCGTTTGCGCCGGTCGCCTTGTCGAGAAGTATCTTGTTGTATTCTCTGCGGTACTTATCAAGCGGGTCGCCAGTCTCATCAATCAGGAACGCCTTTTCAAAGTCAAGGCGATTGAGCCGTCTGTTGTTAATGGTCAGCTTCGTTGTCGCTCCGCTGTCAAGAGAATTGAGCAGCTCGGAGTATTCAAGGAACATCGCCTCTTTGTCCTCACGGCTTGCCACGGCATAGTTAATATCCGTAAACTTATATGTCTTGGAATACTTATCCTTGCCGACTTTGAAAATGCCATCGTCGTAAATCGCCTTTACCGGAATGACATCCTGCACTCCCTTCGGCACGACAAACTTCTCTTTATCCTGTTTCAAAAGACTTGTTAGTGTCTTAATCATTTGCTTTTATAGCCTCCTTTTGTTTCTGTTCGATATTCGGCTTCATCAGTTCGTAGTAGGTGTTCGTGGAATGGAACACGAGCTTCTTCGGCATAAGAAACTCAGACTTGATCCACGCATAAATCGCTTTCTCTGCGGTCATACCGTTGTATTTGACAAAGCCGAGAGCCGCAAACGGAGCGGCTCCCAAAATACACACCCACGACACGGTTTCCGTACCGAGGTATGGTTTCAGCAGGAAATATAACCCCACCGCCACCACAACGGCGCAGAGAGAAAAAATGAACTGTCTGAGTGACAGTCCGAAAAACATCGCTTCTGTGTAATTTCTGATTTCACGGTTGATTTTTACTTCCATCGGTTATTCCTTTCTCTGCAATAGGCTTCCTTTGCGTGCTTGATTTCTTCCTCGCAGACGCATTTCTCAGCCAAGCAGTTAATTTTTCCTTTGCGTTTTCCGCCATAGTAAAGGCAGTATTTACAATCGCAGTCGGCAAGGGTATATCCCTTGAATTTGTTCAATATCCTTTTCATATCGCTCACCTTACAGTCCCATCATTTCTCTGATGATACGGTCGGACATCTTCACTGCGCCGACAAGGACAAGCATATTAAATACAAGCTCTCCGATATATGCCCACACCTGTGTGACTGCCGCAGCGTCAGGGTTGACTACCGGCGGACTTGACGCAAAGAGCGAGAAAATGATACAGGCAAGGACAATAATTGCTCCTTCAAGCAGCACGGCGCAGTAGCTTTTCAGAAAGCTTTTGCCAACATTCTGCGTCGGTTCTCCCGCAAAGGTCGATAGCGGTATCGGAGCCATCGCCGTATACATATACAATTTGAAGAAGCGACCGTAAACGGTCATTATCATTATGAACGAGAGTACGGTAATGAACAGACCGCCGATAAGGGTTACTGCCCAAAGCGGTATGCTCTCAAAGAAACCGCAGTCCTCGATTGTGGTTATCATCTCTGCCGGCAGGGTGGTTTGCTGCGGACTTCCGAAGCCTGCCGCCGTCATTATCGAAGAAATGGTTCCCTGCACGATATTGAAAAGCGCAAGCATTAACTCCATTCCATAGGTGATGACGCCTTTGGCAATGGCAAATCGAATGAACAGTTTGAGTGCGTGTTCGGGCTTTTTAACTTCCGTGAAGCTTCCGCAGGTTCTGACCACGCCGATTACGAAAAACAGCACGAGCAGAGCCAAGCCGATGGCTTGAAGCGCACCGTTGATATTGACTATGACGCTCCAAATACCGCCGCCTTTGAAATTCTGCGGACTGGTCGTTATAAGCTGCCATATCTCGGCAAGTTTCTCGTTCCAAGTTTCTAAGGCGTTTTCAAGGTTTTGTACTACCCAGTTATCACTCATCTTTCGCACCTCCTTATACAAATTTGGGGGCGTACCGTTTTACCGATACGCCCCCTGTGCCAGTTTTCAATCAGCCGGTGATAAGGGTAAGGATTTCCTTTGCGAAAGTGATGATGATACCGCCTGCAAGGGTCAGAAAGCCGTTCGCTCTCTGAGACGGGTCGTGGCTTTTCAACGAGAGACCCACCTGCACAATACCGAAGCCGAGCAGGATAAGTCCGATTGCACGGATAAGTCCGAAAATGAAATCGGACAGGTTATTTACTACCGTAATCGGGTCAGAAGTTGCCGCAAATGCGGGTACGCAGGTGCCGGCAATGATTGTCAGCACAGCGACAAGAGAGCAGTAAAAACGGAAGCCTTTCTTGACCTTGCCGGTCATAGGCAGCCGAGTAGTGGTGTTGTTCTTTTTCTTATTCATAAACATTGTGTTTACCTCCATATATTAAAAGTTGTTGTCATCTTCAAAGTCCTCATCGGACAGAAGCTCATAAGTTGTTTCGGATGTCTGAATATCAGATACCTCTTTCGGGTTAATATCCAAGACAGCGATAGACGACGTTTTCAAATTTACTTCGCCGTGTCGGTACGGCTTTTCTTTTCCATCGGCTGTCATTGCCACGTTTGGATGTTTCAAAATGTCGTATTTGAAATCCATCACAGGTCGCTCACCTCGGATAAAGAGGATTGCGTACTGGTTATCAAGTAGCCTCACCTCATCAGGTGTGAGCAGTTCACGACCGCTGATTTGATAGTTGGTCGAATAGTTGCCGTTACGCCCCATACTCTTGCCGAAGGTATTGGTGTCAATGGTTTCCTTGCCGAGCAGCTCCGACACATATTTATGAGTGGACTGTTCGTTGCCGCCGAGGTAAAGGAACTCATCGCAGTTACCTACAATGCTTTCCCATTGTTTTTCAAACAGCGCCTTCAACTGTGCCAGGTTCTGCAAGATGATACTCACAGAAACGCCACGGGAACGCATAACCGACAAAATCTTATCGAAATCGTCGGGAAGCGACACATTGGCGAACTCGTCCATCAAGAAGTGGACGGGCATTGGCAGGCTCCCGCCGTGGATATGGTCGGCAGCGAAAAACAACTGCTGAAAAAGCTGCGTGTAAAGGATAGACACCAAAAAATTAAAGCTTGAGTCGTTATCGGGTATCAAAGCAAACAGAGCGACCTTTTTCTCACCCATAGAGGGCAAGTCCAGTTCGTCCGTAATCGTAAGAGAAGCGAGACTTTCAAGATTGAACTTTTCAAGTCTCGCCGCAAGGGTTATCTGAATGGATTTCAGGGTTTTGGCAGAACCGGCGTGGTAGGAATGATAATATTTCAAGGCGATATGCTCCGGATTTTGAAACTCCAATTCCGAGAACAGCTCGTCAAGCGGAGACGGGCGGGTATCTTCCTCGTCCTCAATCGACGCAGCTCTGAGCATTTCCATAACCATCGCAAAGTTCTGTTCTTCCGGTGGCGCTTCATAGTGGAGATAAAAAACAAGCGCCAAAAGCAGCATTGAAGCCGCCGTATCCCAAAATGGATCGTTGGACTGCGAGCCTTTCGGAGTGGTACTCTTAAAGAGGTTCGTCACGAGCTTTTGCACATCGTTATCCGATTGCAGATAAACAAAGGGATTGTAACAATGGCTCTTTTCCATAGAGATAAGGTCAAGGACTCGAACCTCATATCCTTTTTTCTCAAGGAGCCTGCCCGTGTCTCGCAATATCTCACCTTTCGGGTCAAGAATGACGAATGATGTGTTGCACTGCATAAGGTTCGGCTTGCAGTAAAACCTCGTCTTGCCTGCGCCCGAACCGCCGCACACGAGAGTGTTCAGGTTTCGTCTGTGCTTTTTGGCATTGAGACCAATACGCACATTCTGCGTCATCAGTTTATTTTCCGAGGGCGGGGATTGTCGGTATTTCTTATCCACGGCTTTTGCGCTGCCCCATTTCGCAGAACCGTGTTCCTCACGCCTTCGGTAGTTCTTCTGTGTTGAGAAGTAAATTCCAATGCCCATCGCATAGGCAAGAAGCAAAACGAGGACAGTTTTTAAGCTGTCCTCGCACACTTCTATATGGAAAGGGTCATTGAAAACGGTCAAAAGCTTTGGCAGTATCTCAGGCAAGCCGCCTTTGACAGACGGCGCTATGAGCAGCGCAAGCCATATGACCAAAGGGATACCGATGACGGCAAGGACAATCGAAGCCTGACGGTCGTTATCTCGCTTCATCTCGCTCCTTAATCACTTTGAACTTTTTCTGCGGGGCTGTGCCGACCTTCACAATCAGGTCGTCAATGGCGTCGGTAGATTTTCCCTCATTCATAAGGTCTGTCTTTTTATCATTCAGAGTGCGAATGATGATACCGTGTTCATAATCGTCCAAAGCAATGTGATACAGTTTTTCTCTTTCCATAATCGCACCTTATCTTTCGTAGTCTTTGCTTCGTGCCTGCTTCTGCTTATACTGTACTTCCGAGATACGAGAATGAACCTCAGACATTGCGTTTCTTGTCTTTGAAAGCTCGGCACGGACTCCCTTCGGCTCCATCTCTTTGAGCGAGTCGGGAATACGGTTGATAGCAAAGTTCTGTGTATCTACGCCGTACTTCTTGCAGAGCATATACCCGATACACACGGCGGGAAATCCCATCTCGGAGCGGCTGTATCGTTCGCTGTTGATGGAAAGCTGAGCGTGACCGAGTTCCTGCGCTACGCATTGTGCCACCGCCACGCTGTCGCCCGTATTTCTCTTTACGAAAAGCGTCTGCTTGTCATTGTTGTAAAATGCCGCCATATTGGGATACGGCAGCTCATCGCAAGCCTCCACTTCCACCGGAGACGAGTCAAGCATAGTGGTGATAAGAGCCTTCGGGTCTTTATTCGCCGTTGGCGCCGGCGTTTTGCGCCCGTTGGTCTGCGACACATCAAATACCTTTTTCACATTGTAGGAAACGCCGGTCGAACCGTCCTTCTTTGTGTATTCGACCGGTTCAAGGATAGAAATGCTCTTTGCACCTTTCGAGACACGCACATTTTCTTTGCTCCAATCGTCGTAGTCTTTGAGCTGCGTTGACGTGGGAAGCTGCTTATAGATGAGCAGGGCATTGACGGCGGAATATCTGTCCATACGGCTCTGCGTATCGAGAAAAGCGGTGAACTTCTCAGGGTCGTTTACGATTTCTTCTACCGCCTCGTCCGCCATCTGATAGACGGCTTCCTTTTCGGCTTTTTTCTTTTCTGCATATTCCTCTTTGGAAAGCTTCGGTCGATTATCGGAAGCCTTTTTCGGCGTAAAATTGTTTGTCATTATGATTACCTCTCTTTCGGTTTCTTCGATTTGGATTTGGGTTGCTGATGAACGGTTTGAGCCGTTTTCGTTTGAGATTTAGGTTTCTCGGTCTCCGGCACGGTTCGCTCTGCTTCTTTTCTCTGTTTCGCCTGTGCAGCATATCGGTCAAGTTTTTCTTTGACCGAAGGCTTCTTCTCGGCGGGCTTTGAGATACCCTTATCAGTTTGCAAATCTGCCGGTTCTGAGTTTTGCCTTGACAGAGGGTTTTTGTCTGTCTTGGCGACTGTGGGGTTTTCGTTGCTGCCCATTTCTTTCTGAATAGGTTTTCTGACTGCTTCCTCCGTAATGATTTCGCTCTTGCTCTTGGTCGGCTTGTCCTGTTCCTTCGCCTCACGCTGCTCGACAGCTTTCTGCGCCTCGGTAACAATGGCAGCCTTGTCAACAGAGCTGAGTTCAAATCTTTCAACGATACGCTGAATTTTGGAAGCGTCCTCGGCACGGGCGATAATATCAATCGGCACGTTGTCGCCTTTGGTGTTTCTGTCCCTGAGTACGCAGTACAATACACCGTAACGCTTTGCCTGCTCCGTAAACTTTTTCAAGTCCTTGTTGGGGATAGTAAACACTTTCAACTCCTTGCCGGACTTAATCATATTTGTAAGTCTCGCCTTGCCCTTTGTCTTTTGCTCCTGCTTCAAGACCGAAACAAGCAAAAGGGCAACATTCTTGGCAGCCGACCCCGATAGTTTAGCGGCGACTTCAAAGCCTTCAAGCGAGAGCCTGACGACTTGTTCCGCTGCGTCACCTCCGTTGTTCATAACGGTTGCGCTCCTTTCCTTTGAATTTATCTTCATCTGCGTGGACTTGTTCGAGGTTGTGTTCTATGACCTTTGACCTCTCTGCAATCCCATCGCAAAGCGTGACCTCCTTTCGGAGTGTCCGTATTCGGTCGGTTATTGTCGAAATCTGTCCCTTGACCTTTGAAAGCTCATCGTCACTCAAATTTCTTCTAAGCGTTTTTCGCAGGTGCGTTCTTTCGTCAGTCAGGGTTTCGATTTGATTTTCAATCGACGCCTTATATGAGAAAAGCTCCTTGTCAGTAGAGATGTTCTCCCTGCCAAGAAGTCTTGCCTCCATTGATATGCGGTCGAGTTTCAGCAAATCCTCTTTGAGAAGATAGTGAAGTCGTGCCGTGTTCTGCTTTTTATACTTGGGCAGATAACCAAGTCGGTAACAGTAGTAAAGATACAGTCCGTACAAACCGCCTTTCTTGCGAAGCTTATTTCCTCTCGTTGGCAGTCGGTACTGTCTCGGTCGAAAGGTTTCCCTCTGAAACGGCTCTATTTTCATCCTCTGATTTTCGATGAGCCTTCGCTTGATAGCTTCATTGGTGTATTCCTCTCCGAGATTTTTCAGGCGTATCGGTTTGTCGTAGCCTTTGATGATAATCGTCCAATACTTCCTGCTCTCGCTTACTTGCAGCTCGCACCCCATTTCTTTGAGAGCGTATTTCATCGCCGCAAGATTGGTGGAGTGGGAGATAGCTTTGTCGATTGCTTCTCTCGCCATTGTGTAGCGGGTCGGCATACCGGCTTTCTCTTTTTTGTAGTAATAGGACGACTGTTTGCTGCGGTTCGGTTTTGGATTATAATACAGTCCGTACTTCTCACAGATACGGTCGGCAACGAGCCTGAACTTGAACCAAGCTTTTTCTTCTCCCCATAGTCTTTTGCCATCGACAAAGGACACAGAGTTGATTACGAAATGGCAATGCAGGTGTTTGGTGTTCAGGTGTGTCGTCACCACGATTTGATAACGCTTTCCCCAAACCTCGTTTGCAAACTCCATTCCGATTTTCTGTGCAAGCTCCGGCGAGATGTCCTGCTCCTTAAAACTCAGGTATCCGTGGTAGGCTTGTATGCCGTCCTCTTTGCCGTAGCCTTGCTTTACGGACACGAATTGGTCACGGGCAGTCTCAGGATTGCAGTTGATACCCTCAACATAAAACTCCTGCTCCGTTTTTTCCTCGTCCTTTGCGTAGTCAATCACATCTCGGAGCGCCTGATACTGTGCTTTGGTATAAATAATCCTCACCGCAGTCTTTTTGGGATTGGTCGCATAGTCAATGACCTGTCCGAGCCGAGTGGTAACAGACCATAGCTTACTTACTGCCACTTCATCTCGCTCTTTTCAGGGCGAAGGAACACCCTCTCGATGTCCGCCTGAAATTTATGCCATCGCTGCGCTTCACGCTTCAACATCGGTGCGTCCACAAAACCGAGGGTGTTTGCCTTAACGGAAAGCTGATTGATGTTGTTGCCGATGGCGGACAACTCACGCATTGCGTCGTAAAACTTCTCGTCGGGTTTCTCTCTCGGCTCGTACCCTTTGAGAAGCAGACGGATCAACCCCGCCTCCGACACACAGGCTTTCTTTGCTTTCTTCTGCAAGTCCTGCGCTTCGCTGCGGTTAAGACGGATAATCTTCTGAATATTTCTTGCTCTCATTGACCTCGTTCCTTTCACAGATTTCATCGTGCAGGCGGTTTACTTGCAGAAGGCACATTATCACGATACCGACCAAACCGCCGAGCATTAGACCTATCATAAAAAAGATAAACTCACTCATAATTTTCACTCGCTTTCTGTATTGGGGTATTAGGGGCAGCCCCTAACGAGAGTACCGTTTGGGAGCTTTGGCTATCCAAATGGTCTGCTCGCTAAGAATACGCACTCCTATCGGGCTGCCCCAAATTCTGTCGCTCATCGCTCCATTTCCTTTGACTTTGGCTTAAAAGGCACAGCCGTAATTCCGTTTTGGGTACGCACAAAAGTCTCAGGATATTTGAACATTCTCTCGTATTTCTGAGCCAAATCTTTCGGAAGGCTTTGGAATGTTTCGGACTCAATCGGAGCATAGCAGATAAAGAATTTGCCGGCGATGACATCAAGCATTTGCTTTTTGCTGTCGTCCTTCATATAACATCTCTCGATTTTCCAACCGTCTTTTCCGCCGTGTTCCTTTGCCATATATCGCTCCAAGCGAACATTTCTATCGCTCCCGTCAAGGGAAGAACCGTAAATCGAGTAGCCACCCATATTCGGCATAAACGCCTTGTTGTTGCTGCTTACCGCATAGGTTCTCGCTGCTTCGGGGTAGTCCTTATCGAAACTGTCCGCAGAAAAAACGATGAAACCGACAACGGAATTTCCGCCGCTGCGCTCCACTTCTCGGAAGCGAGAAGTCATTTCCTCATAGGTCATTTCTTCTTCGGGAGCCTCGCTGTAAATGGCTCGGTTATACGGCTCGCCGTTGATTTTTCCTTCCTCGTTGCAGATGATAGCGACCTCATCGCTGAACGGCATATATTCCTCAATGTCACCGCCAACCGCCCTTTGCATAGCTTCAAGGCTGTCCTCAATCTCGATGAATTTCGGGTACTTGTTTGGCTCAACCAAGAGGACTGTAATCTTATTTGCCGGTTCCAATTTCAGAAAAAGCTCGCTCTGTTTTGTTGCGGTCGGGTCAAAAACAACCTCGTTAAAACCGATATTGTCGCAGAAATAGAAACCGTCTTTCAGCTTGTCCGAGCCGGTCACTTCTACCACATCGGAGACCGAAAGCGACCTTGCCCGATACCCTTCGGGGTGGTTGATATTAAACATTCGGAACACATCTTGCAAGCTCTCGCAGTTGATTTCGCCCTCAAAAACACTGTCGTAAATACTGCTGTCAATGACCGGCGCTCCGGCTTCTGTCATAGGCTTATCGTATAAGCCACGGAAGGCTGCGGTATGCTCATCGCGGTCTAAATTGACCTGATAGATTTTGATTTTCATTAGCGTTCAACGCTCCTTTCACGATTGTGATTTGGCTGCCTGATATGCAGCTTTGAACATAAAAAATCGTTGACATCCTTGCCGCAGGGCGGCGGATCGTCAACGACTTCATAACGGTCGGGCAGAATGGTTTTTAGAGCTTCCGTTATTCTTCTGCCCGCCGTGTCGTTATCAAAATGAAGAACAATGCGATTGATATTTGGGTGCTGTTCAAGGAACACCTCAAGGGCAACCGGCACTTTGCTCTCGGCTATGTTTCGCTTCGGCTGATACACGCCGGAAAGAGAAACAAGGTTTTCGCTTCTCCAATCCTCGCCGTCAAGCTTCATCAAAGTGGCATAGGAGAGCAGGTCGATGGCACATTCAAAGAGGTGCAAATCCCGTCCGTTTCCATCAGAGATACGGAACGAATACTGCTTCTTACTGCCGGAACAGTCGCCCATAATCCTTGCGGAATTGGTAGCTCTGTATGCGGCGTACTTCGCTTGTCCGTTCTCATCAAAGCCGACAAAGACGGCGTTGTGATATGGGAGAGACTCAAAGAGAAAACCTTTCTGCAAGCAGTAGTTGATGATTTCATAGTCAATCCCACGCCCAAACAGATACTCTGTAACCTTGTCCGCCGACTTGCATTTTTCGGGAAGCAGGAGCGGCGTTTCCGCCGCCCTCGCTTCTTCTTTTTGTACGTTCCCCATAACAGGATAGGCAACAGTAGTGTTTCCCAAAATAGCTTGCACGGCTTCGAGAAAGCTATATCCCTGCACTTTTATGAGATAGTCGAGAGCAGTTTTGCCCCCGATACCTCGGCTCCACCACATCCATTTTCCGTTGGAGATTTTCAGGCTGTCGTGTTCCTTCGTGCAATAGGTGTTGCCCGAAACTCTGACGAGCTGGCTCGGTTCGCAGGCTTTCAGGTAGGTCAAAAGGTCAATCTGTTTTGCTTCCAATATCACCTCCGGCGATATATACGGCATATCGTCACCTGCTTTCTTTCTGCCGTGCTTTCATCTCTTTGACAGCACGGTTTACCGACGAGTCAATGCTGTCACGCACCATATCCATATAGTTCACATCACTTTTAAGCCAGTCGTTATACAGACGGTCAAGAGGGTGTTTGCATAGATACAAAGCTTTTGCCTTTGCCGGTTCAAGCTCCATCAAACTGCACTCACTCAGGAAATCCTCTTTAATCGTAAGCTCGTAAGTGTGTTTCAAAATCTCTGCCGGTTCTTTGGATTTGAATTTCTCAATGAGGTTATCAAATTCCTTTTGCATTTTTTCGCAGAGTAGTTGGTTATAATCGGTTGCCATATTCAAGAACTCCTTCCTTTGTTGATTTAATTGTAAATTGGTTGTTAGCGTTCATAATCTCGCTCCCTTTTTTCCGGTTGCGCCTCGCCTTCATCGGGCTCACCGCCTACGATTTCATTCTCGTTTTTATCAAGGTTGAGCAGAATGTTCAGCTCATCAAGACGAGCCATTTTACTTTTCAGTTCTTCCTCTTTTGAGAAAGGCTTTTCGGCTTCCGCCTTTGCGGTCTCAAACTGCTTCTCGGTATTTTCAAGGTCGTTTTCAGCGCCTTTCAGCATTTCCTCAAAGCGTTCAATGCCGTTGTCAATACGGGTGATGTTGCCGTGAATATCCTCGCCCAGAGGCACGTTGCGGCTCGTCTCGCCTTTGAGTCTGACGACATATTGGCGCTCCACGGTGTCAAAGAGCAGCTCGGTCGTAAACCCTCTGTATGCTCCAAGCGGAACGGGGTCAGGACTGTTCATTTCCTTGCAGGCTTCGATAATTGCTTTGCCGGCTTCTGCTTTTTCGGTATAAAAAACACCCTTGACCTCCATACCGGCAAAGCGGTCATCGGTAGGCTTCGGGTGTTCCTGCGCCGTTTTTACATCTGCCTTTAAGCCCTCGATACGTGAGTGCATAGAGGCGATACGCTGCGGATAATATTTGATTATCTTGTCCTCCAAGCTGTACTTTTCGGACAGGAAATTGGATTTTAAGAGCTTCAATTTCTGAACCTGAATATCCAAGTCCATCTTCTCTTTGATATACGGATTGCCCGTTGCGAGCATTTTTATCTCGGCGTAGGACAGCGCCGTTTCATCTATATCTTCTGCGGAACGGACAGGCGATTTGCTCGTCATAATCTGACTTGCGAATTTCTGCTTGCCCTCGACGAGCTGATACAGATATGCGTCAAAGGTTTCTTCCGTAACAAAACGGAACACATCAACCTCGGCATTGGAGTTGCCCTGTCGAATGCTCCTTCCGAGACGCTGCTCCAAGTCTGACGGTCGCCAGGGACAGTCAAGGTCAGAGGAAGCGGCGAGTTTGTCCTGCACATTGGTTCCTGCTCCCATCTTTTGTGTGCTGCCCATCAGGATACGAACGTCACCTCGGCGCACCTTTTTGAACAGCTCTAACTTCTTTGCTTCGGTATCCGCTTCGTGTATGAATTTTATCTCATCAGCCGGCACCCCTTTCTCAATCAGCTTTTTGCGAATGTCATCATAGACGGAAAAATTGCCGTCGTTCTTCGGGGTGGAAAGGTCGCAGAAAAATAACTGCGTCAGTCGCTTTTCCTTTCCTTTTTCCCACGTTTTGAACATCTCATTAACGCAGGCGTTCAGCTTGCTTCCCTCAAAATCAGGCAGCATAGGATTGAGCAAGCGTTGGTCAAGGGCGAGCTTACGCCCGTCGTTTGTAATTTTCAGCATATTGTCTACGCTTGCGTCCACCGCTCCGCTGTGTACCTTTTCGGCTCGTTCTGCAAGCGCCTTCACCATCTCTTTTTGGATTTCAGACGGCTTCACGGAGATGTTGTGAAAGTTTGCTTTAGGCACGGGAAGGTCAAGCATATCTGCGGTTTTAATGTCCGCCACCTCTTTGAACATTGCCATCAGTTCCGGCAGGTTGTAGAACCTTGCGAACCTTGTTTTGGCTCTGTATCCCGTACCTTCGGGGGTCAATTCCACGGCTGTCACGGTCTCTCCAAAGGTGGAAGCCCAAGCGTCGAAGTGTTGTAAATTGTTCCTTTCAAGGGTTGCATACTGCAAGTATCTCTGAATGGTATATAGCTCCACCATAGAGTTGGAGATTGGCGTTCCGGTCGCAAAGACCGTACCACGACCGCCCGTGATTTCGTCAAGGTATCTGCACTTCATAAAGAGGTCGGAACTTTTCTGCGCTTCGGTCTGTGCGATACCGCCTACATTCCTCATCTTCGTATAGAGGTAGAGGTTTTTGTAGTAGTGGCTCTCGTCGATAAAAAGCCTATCGACGCCGAGTTCCTCGAATGTCACCACATCGTCCTTGCGTGTTTGGTCGTTCAGCTTTTCAAGCTTCTGCTTAATGGATTTTCGGGTTTTTTCAAGCTGCTTTATGGAAAAATTCTCTCCACGATTGCGCTTCAAGTCCATTATCCCTGCGGCAACTTCTTCAAGCTGTTGTTCCAAGATTGCCCTCTGCCTTTCGATTGACATCGGGATTTTCTCAAACTGCGAGTGACCGATGATTATGGCGTCGTAGTCGCCGGTTGCGATACGCCCGCAGAACTTCTTGCGGTTTTTGGTTTCAAAGTCCTTTTTCGTAGCCACCAAGATATTGGCGGAAGGATAAAGCTGCAAGTATTCTGCCGCCCATTGCTCGGTCAGGTGGTTGGGAACGACAAAGAGCGACTTGTTGCAAAGTCCAAGCCTTTTCGACTCTTGCGCCGCCGCCACCATTTCATAAGTTTTTCCTGCGCCGACGGCGTGGGCAAGCAGCGTGTTTCCTCCATAGAGAATGTGCGCCACCGCATTTTTCTGATGTTCCCTCAGTTCGATTTCGGGGTTCATACCACTAAAAGTGATATGGCTCCCGTCATACTCACGGGGTCTTATGCTGTTGAACTTTTCGTTATACAGCTTCGTCAGTTTTTCTCGGCGGGTAGGGTCTGCCCATATCCAGTCCTGAAAGCCCTGCTTGATAAGCTCCTGCTTCGACTGAGCGATTGCGGTCTCTTTCTTATTGAGTACCGCTTTCTTTTTGCCCTCGTCATCTTCGATATAGTCAAAGATACGAACGTCTTTCAGGTTCAGGGTTTCCTCGATAATCTTATAGGCGTTGATACGGGAAGTACCGTAGGTGTTGTATGCCTTGACATTGCCTCGGTCGTAGGATTTGCCCTCGACATTCCACTCGCCAGAGTATTGAGAAAAGTGGACTTTAATATTCCACCTTGCCCAGAGGGGTGTATCCAAGAACTCATACATAAACTGCTGTGCTATTTCAGGCGGCAGCCAAGTTGCGCCGAGACGCACGGAAATTTCACTTGCTGTCAGATCTTTCGGCTGCACTTTTTCAAGTGCTTCCACATTGACAGTATAATCTTCGGGGTAGACCTCCGCAGACCTTTTGGCAAGGGCAAGTTTCTCTCTGACATTGCCGGAGAGATACTCGTCCGCCATCAGATATTTCGGCTCTGTGCTGTTTCCGTAGCCATACAAGGGATTTAGGAAGATAACGCCTTTCAGGTCGCTGTAAAGCTCCTGTTCCGTCTTACCGGTGAGTTGCTGCATATACGGCATATCCACGGTCGCTTTTTCGCCCATTGAAACGGCGAGCGCCTCGCTTGCGGTATCCACCTCGGTCACGGGAATATGCGGCTTAATGGTTCGCTTGGTAAACATATCAGCCTTGCGTTCCAATTCGCCGTTTTCATCAAGTACTTCAAGGGCGGCAAGCAGGGCATAGGAACTGTCAGCGTTGAAAGCGGAAGTATTCGCCCTGCTGTTAATCAACCCATATTTCTTCGTAAAGTTGTCGTAAAGCGTGTTCAGTTTCTCTTGCGCCTGTTTAATCTCGCTGTCGGGATAATCCTCGGTCTGCAATTCGATAAGTTCTCTCACGCAGTCACGAATGGCAATCATACCCTTAATGCGGTTTTCCGCAGTCGCAGAGACTTCCACCGGCGTCATTTTTGAGTTTTCACGGAAGTAAATCACATCATCCACGACAGTATAAGAAAAGTTCCTTACAGACGGGTTGGCGGGGATTGAATTGTCCTCGCTTTCCATTTCGTCGTCTACCTCATAATCGGAGATTTCGCCGTGGATATTTGAGACAGCTTCCGCAAGCTGACTTTCAAGGTTGGCGTTCTCATACGGTTCACAGGTGCTTTCCAAACCGAAGCGCCCCGTCACCATTTTCATCTCGCCAAGCACCATTTCGGGGTGCCTGACAAAATATGAGTTCATCTCAATACCGTTTTCATCGGTGTCAAGGTGAACCCAATCCGGCTCAATGTCTATCAGTCGGTCTCTCTTTTGCAGGAACAGAATGTCCGATACGACCTCCGTGCCGGCGTTGCCCTTAAAGGTGTTGTTCGGCAGACGGATTGCGCCTAAAAGGTCGGCTCTCTGTGCGATATACTTGCGAACCGCAGGGTTGGTCTTATCCATTGTGCCTTTGCTCGTCACGAGCGCCATCAAGCCGCCTGGGCGCAGCTTATCAAGGCTTTTCGCAAAGAAGTAATCGTGAATGAGAAAGTTGTGCTTGTCGTACCTCTTATCGAGAACCTTAAAATCCCCGAAAGGCACGTTGCCCACTACTCCGTCAAAGAAGCTGTCGGGTACATTAACTTCCTCAAAACCACGGGCGGCGATAGAGGATTTCTGATAAAGCTGCTGTGCGATACCGGCAGAAATCGGGTCAAGCTCCACGCCATAAATCTTAGCGTTTTCCATAGACTGCGGAAGCATTCCGATGAAATTGCCGATACCGCAGGAAGGTTCCAATAGGTTCCCCTCACGAAAGCCCATCTGCGAGAGCGCATTATAAATGGCGGTCGTCACTTCGGGCGGCGTGTAGAACGCCGTCAGGGTGCTTTCTCTTGCCGCCGTGTATTCTTCCGGCGTCAGCACGGTTTTCAGTTCCAAATACTCTGTACCCCAAGCAGAGTTGTTCTCATCAAACGCTTCGGGGATACCGCCCCATCCGACATACTTCGACAAAATAATCTGTTCGTCCGGCGTAGCAAAGCGGTTTTCTTCCTGACATTTTTTAAGAAGCTGAATAGCCATAATGTTTCTGCGGAAGCGTTCTTTTTTACCGACCGTTTCTACGGGATTTGCTTTCAGGTCAAAGGTGTTTCGCTCCGACATTGGTATATCGGGGTGCAGGTCAAATCCTTTGACTTTTTGCTTCTTTGTCTGCTCCCATTTGGGAACGAGCGGCGCTGTTTCCTGTTCAGGTATTTCTCTGCTTGACCTTTCTGTAAGAGCGAGCATTGTTTCTTCGCTCCTGCCGATAAAGTCAGGCATCGGCTCGGCGTATTCAATGAGCATTTCGGCATATTCGGGCGTACCCAAGTCGATTAGCTCTGTATAGGCGTGTCCATCAAGGAAATCAAAGAAATCCTCTGCCGTTTCTGTTTTTCCCTTTGCTTCGGCAATCAGGTCATAAGGCAAATGCAGGATTACAAACTGACCGCCTGCCACAGCGTCGGGGTTGTAATATATCGCTTCATATTCCTCCGCTTCGGGGCGGTGGAAGAAGTAGTCAATCTCTCCGATAGGAGTAGTGTTGGGGTCGGTTTCTTCTTTCTCAGGGTTCAGGTACTCTCCAAGACCGGCTTCCTTTTGTTCTTGCGCTTCCTGTTCGGCTAACTGCCGTTGCTCATAGTAGTCGGGGTCGTCGTATTCGTTTATATCAAACGGAGCCGGCTTGTCATCTGACCTTTCTTCCTCGGCGGGTGTGTCCAAAACCTTTAAGTGGTCGTTCATCGGATTTTCCCGTACCTTACGGTCAAATTCCTCCCTTGTAAGCTCTTTATTAAAAAGTGGCATTTGCGTGTCGTAGAGCATAACACGGCTTTCGTCAAAGGAAAGAATTTCATACTCGGAAGCGCCGATATACACGCTGTCCCCAAGATGATATTCGTATCTTGCTTCCTGCTCATTTGTCTGCGTTTCAGTCTGCGGGGGAGCAGCAGACAGGATTTCACGATTGCGGCGCTGTTCGGCAGCTTCCGCCCGCCTTTCTTCCTGCTTTTGAAGCCAGTCGGGATAGGCTTCCTTTTCCTTTGGGTTCAGGTATCTGTCTATACGGATAAGTTCACCGATACGCTTCTCTACCTGTTGCCAAGACAGTTGTAATTCAGCGTCCGGATGCAAAAGGCTTCCTTTTGTCAGATGAATACCCTTGCCGTCGTGCCATTCACTTATGCCTGTGCCGACAATGACAGTGGAAACACCGCCCCAGCCGTACTCGCTTTTCAGAAAATCTGCGTTTTCCTTTGCGGACAGACTTTTTTCAAACTGCTCATAGATACGCATTTTTCCTTCCGAAACGCCGCTTCCACGAGTCAGAACTTCGTCTATAATCTCCTGAGAAAAAGTAAAGGCAGAGGTTTTTCTTTCCTCTGCCTGACTGTCAAGTATTAAAGTGAACTGCCCGTCCATAGACGGTAAAGGCTTCATTTCATCGGTCAGTTCCCCAAGCAGTCGCATTGCCTGAAAGTGCTGAGCGATAACGCCCCAGTCGTAGAAGCTCTGTGCGGTTCGGCTGTCGTATTCGCCTTCCCACAGATGAAGCACATTCTGATAGGTCTTGTAGCCTACGAGCCTGCCGTCGTCCAATGTGAGATGAGTATAATCATTGTTGAAAATACTCTTGATATACTCGGTACGCTCCCCGTTATCGGTATGCCCTTCATAGAAAGCGTCGATTTCTTCCTTTGACGCTTTCAGGTGCGGGGTCGTGCGGAGCATTTCATTTATCGTCTCATCGTTGCCGAAAAACGGCAGGCTTCTGTCCTCGTTATTACGGTCATAATACTCTAAGCGAATATTACTTCCGCTTTCACCACTTCCTGCGCCGAGTTCCTCAGATTGTTCATCAGGCGAACCCACTTCATCATATCGGTCGCTTTCAGTTCCTCGGTCAGACCCTCTTTCTGCGCCATCTGCCTGACGAGCGTTTCCTCCATCTCGGTCGCTCTCTGTTGAACCTCCGCCAAGTGCTGCGTCAGCGTTCCTTTGGTCAGCAGATTGTAGTACAGGATTTTGTGATGGTCTCTCAGATAAGACCGCCTCATCTGCGCCCATCTGCCCAGATTCACGTTCGGCTGCTCCGGCATTTTCAGGTTCGGAAGATTGTAATCTCCCACCATCGAATAAGTGATTTCTGCCATTGTCGTTGCTCCTTTCGTTGTTTTCGTTTCTATTGTAATCGGAATGGTTCTCGGCGGCAATTATGCGATTTTGCTTTTCGAGGGCATTGATGGTACGAGCAATCTCCGTCAGCCCCATTTCCGCAATATCGCTTGTCGCAAATCCGACTGCGTTAATCATTTCGGGTGTATTGAAATACCCGATGTTCATAAAGCTTTCCGCAGAATAGCGGGAAGTATCCAGTCCGAGGCGGACGGTTATCATATACGCCACGCTTTGCTTCACAAGCTGCGTGTAGATGTCTCTTGCTGCGTCCGGTAAAAGAGATTGCGCGACTGAACCTTCCTGCAAACTCTGCAAATCGGCAAGGTAATCGGCAATATTGTCGTCAACAGCGTTGCCGACGCACCCCTCGATGATACTCTCAAGGGTACTGTTGTCGTCTGCTTCTCCGAAGGTATTTTCAAGCGTCTCTGCGACGTCGCTCTCATATTCCAGCTTCATCTGCCAGAGGGGAACCGGTCTTGCGTAACGGCTTCCGTGGGTATCCGATATGTCAAAATAATGAGTAAGTCTCTGTCTCTGACGGTTCTCGTCCTCGAATACGGCGATACCTTTCGCCCCACGGTTGACCCATCTGCCAAAGCTGCCGTTCCAACGCTCAATGGGCAGTACCGCCGTTGCGTCCGGTCGCTGGGCATAGAGTAGAAGCTGCTCGTCAAAACGGAGCCTGAAATTATAGCTTGCCGTTCTGAGAAGCCCCTGCCAGTTTAACGGATTTTCCGATACAGACGCACAGGTTCGGTCGTACAACTCGGAAATCAAATCATATTTTCTTGCCATCGGTCATCGCCTCCTTATCTTTCAAGTGTTTTGTTTCGCTTGGGCGGAGCTGTTGTCTTTTCAGCCGGTTCCACCGTATGCCCGTTCCTTTCGCAATGCTCGGCAAACTCGCAGATATGATAGACATAGCTGCCGACCTCTAAATGGTAGTCGTCGATATACCGACAGGTTCGCAGCGAAGTGGTTCCGTTGCTCAGGCGCATTAGAATATTATCGCCGTCCGCAATGCGGAATTTCTCGTTGTAATTGCTGTCTATAAAGCGGATACCACGGCGAGCCTTTTCCATATGGTTGTCAAGCCATTCCTTTACATAGCAATAGCAGTAAAGGTTGTAATCGCCCTTGTTCAGGTTCATACGCAGAAGATAGGCGTACTTATCGGTATCCACTCGAACGCCGTAAAAATACGACTCTTTTGTCATTTTGCTCTGCGGCGTGTCGTTACAATATCTGCTCATCGCTGCTCTGCCGCTTAAAATATCGCCTTCTTCACGCAGACAGTTGATAACCTCATCAAGCTCTTGTTTGAAATCCGGCGTTTTCAAGTTGTTGTTCCAATCCTCCCAAGAGGAATAAAACTCGTTGCCGTCTCTGCCAAAGTCAGCACGGAGATAGCCGATAAGACCGGTTTGCCCGCTGATTTGATTGCTTTGGCGAAAGGTATATTTGTCTTCTTCCTCTGTCATCGGTCGTTTCAGATAATCGTTCATTTCATATCACCTCGAAAGCTCCGCTGCGGTTCGCTGCTTCGGAATGGGAAATCCATAGACTTTTGCGATTTCATCTCCAAGCCTTTTTGTGACCCTTGTGATGTCGGCACGGGTCGCCTTGCCACAGTAGATTTTGTATTGCAGATTTTCTTTCTGCGTGTCCGAAACGCCGTCCTTGAACGCACGGTAAAGATAATGATTTGTTCCGTCGTGATGAACGGCGTCGGCTCTCAGATCACCGTACTTATCCACATACCACTCGGTATAGTCGGTATCCGAAAACAGACAGTCTTTGATGTTGCCGGAATCAATCATCTTATAACCGCTTCTACGACCGTTCCAAAGTCCCAAATCACCGATAACGATAATCGGCTGAGAAAGCCGCACATTGAGATTTAACCTTTCATCGGTAAGGTACTCGTCGTTTGTTTCGACCATATACTCGTACAATCCGTTTTCATCATTGGGGTCGGCGTCAAGCTCGTTTGCTTCGAGAAACTCTTTGTATGCCTCTCGCCAGTCGTCCACATCAAGGCTCAGATTGCTCCAAATGATGTGTCGTTCACTCGGCTGTCGGTTCATCTGCTCCACCTCCCAAGTACGAAAACAGCTTGTTGGCTTTCGTCTGCTTCTGAAGCTCAATAATCAGGTTCATTTCGGGAATGGTAATCCCTGAGATTTTCAAAATCCGCTCCATATCAAGCTGCTGTAATTTCTTCTCGGTATTGATACCGGAGTCAAACAGTTTTGAGAGAAGCTTTGTTTTCTGTTGTAAAGTAAAGGTGTCCTTCATTGTTTCGTCCTCCTTATCTCACTTCAATGACGATTTTCAACTTGTCCGGCACATCGCAGCAACAGCCCGTGCATTGCCTCGACAGTTCGGGAAACAGGGATTGTACTCTTTGCCTTGCTCTGCGGATAGTCTCAAAACACGGCAAGCCGTAGCCTTTGTAGTTGTAGACAATATCTTCAAGAGACAAGTCGCCCACTTGCATATAGCTGTATCGGTTGTAATAGCAAAGGATAAGCTTCATATCGTCGAACCTCGTTTCGGGACATTCTTTGAGAATTGATAGCACCTTGCTGTCAACCGTCTTTAACTTGTTCATCTTCTGACCTCCAAAATAGAAATAGGGGCGGGTTTTTTACGCCCGCCCCACAATGGGTTTTCTTACTTCTTACGGTGTTTGACCTGTAAAAAGATAAAGCCGCCTATGATAAAGGCGACCAAAACGATAGCTATGATTGTCTTAGGTTCCATTATTCAGCGTCCTCCTTTTTCTTCTTTTTCAAAGCTACAAAAGTAGTTGCCGCAATTCCGAGAGCCGACAGACCCGCAAGGGTGAACCACAGACCAAGATGGCTGTTATCGCCAGTCTTAGGAGTATCTCGCAGCTCGTTGTGCATTGTAACTACGGTCGTCGAACCCACCTTAACGGTTGCGTCCTTATTGGCAGGCAACACATAGTTTGCGGAAGCCTTGTCGGAAACCTCGGAAATCGTGTACTCACCGATACGCAGGTTCTCAATCAGGATTTCACCCTTTGCGTCGGTCACGAAAGTCTTATCGTAACCGTTCTCTCCCGTGACACGGAAAGAGAAGCCTTCCACTTTGCCATCGGAAGAAGTCTTAACGATTTTCAGACTGCCACGCATAGCGTCGTTGATAAAGCCAACGCCGGCTTCATTCTCTACCTGATAGGTCTTTCCGTTTTCCTCGATAAAGACAGAGTAAACGCCCTCGTCCAGTACGAAGCCTTCGGGAGCTTTCGTTTCTTTGACAAGGTACTTGCCGTAAAGCAGTTCCTTCATCTCGTAAATACCTTTGTCGGCTTCCTCAAGCTCACCCAAAAGCTCATCGCCGTCGTCCAGTTTACCGTCGCCGTTCAGGTCTTTGTAGACCTCAAAGACTGCGCCGGAAAGCTTGTTGTCGGGGAAGTCCTTGTCTACCTTTGTAAGAGAGATATTGCCCCGTACAAACTCATCGGTCACGGTTATCTCGATAACCTGTTCGTCCTCGTTGACCGTTACCTGATAGGGCGTACCGTCAAGAACATATCCGGTCGGCGCTTCGATTTCCTTTACGACCCAAACGCCGTAAGGAACATTCTCAAAAGAGAAGCTGCCGTCATCGGCGGATACAGTCGTTTCAATGGCATTGTCCTTTGTAAATTCGGTCTCGTCAGCCTTAAAGATACCGATAAGAGCGCCGCCGAGAGCTTCTCCGTTTTCATCGACCTTCTTACCGGAAACGGAACCGTAAATCAGGTCGTTCTCGATGTCCTTTCCGTCGTTTGCGGTAATCTCCACAAGCTCGACAGTCTGACCGGCATAAGCGAACTCAAACGGGTACTTGGCGTCGTTCAGAAGATAGTGGCTGTCGGTAGCGATTTCCTTGACATAGTATTTGCCAAGAGGCAGGTCACTTGAAACAACAGCTTTGCCGTTTTCATCTACCATCAGGATTTCAATGAGACCATCGGCAGGGATTGTCGTTCCGCTTGCTGAAACGAGTTCCTCCGCTGCGTACAGACCGAAGCTGACATTAACGACCTCGCCGTTCGCTCCGATACCGTATTTCTCGTTCAGCTCCATAACCTTAGAGAGATTTACGGAGACCTTCTGCCTTTCGTTATAGAAGTATGTTGCCGTTTCGGTTACGGCAACTTCCTGTCCGGCATAAGTCAGCTCAACTTCGTGGGTCTCGGAATTGAGAAGCATACCGTTAGGAGCCTGAACCTCGACAACGCTGTATTTGCCGAGATAGAGTTCACGGCTCTTTGCAATACCGTCCTCGCCGGTCGTAATGGTATCGACCAGTTCTCCGGCAGCATAACGGAGCGTTCCGTCGGGCGTGATAACATCGGAAATTGCACGGATTTCAAAAACCGCACCCGCAAGACCGCTTACCTGATAAACAGGCTGATACAGCGTCTCGCTGTCCTCATCGCCGGAGACATTCACGCCCCAAAAGACCTCGCCGGTCTTTTCCACGATAATGACGCCTTTCTGCGCCATATTCTCTTTGTTCACTTTAATCACAGTAACCCCGCTTTCTTCGGTGGAATTATCCTGCGCCACATCAAAATAAACCGGAGTCCTGTCAATCACATAGCCGTAAGGTGCTTGAACCTCAACGAGAGAGTATCCCTCGCCGTAGGGCAGCATTTCGGGTGTGACAAGTTCTCCGTCCGCATTGGTATAGAAAACATCGATTGTAGTCGGTGTCGGATAGGTAAAGGTCATTGAAATTTTGTTGCCGGCAGGGTCGTAAATCTCAAATCCCGCACCGGCGTAAGGGATATTCTTACCGCTTTCAGCGTCTACCTTGACCACCTTGATATAGCTCTCAAAGTTTGCGTTGTTCATCAGATAGCGGTAGGTTGCTTCGTCCTGAGCGATAAAAACATCAAAGTCTTTCATCAGCTCTCTGCCTTCCCAACCGGAAGTCTGATAGACTGTATATACGCCATACGGCATATCCTTCGTCTGCCCGAAACCGTTTTCATCGCACACGATGGTATCTCTCTCATCGGCGTCGGCGGCTTCAAAGCTGCCCGCAGATTTGAGATAGATTTCAAAGGTCGCTCCTTCTTCGGGAGTCTCAATCTGTGTATCGCCGTCGTCCGTGTGCTTAATGAGGGCGATATTGCCTTTGATGACTTCCTCGGTCACATCATTGGAAGTCAGGTTATGCTCTACCGTGTAAAGCTTGGGGTCTGCGCCGACAGCGTGAACCGTATCGTCAAGCAGATAACCTTCGGACGGTTTGATTTCACGGATTGTCCAGTCGGTATCACAGATATACTCTTTGGTGGTGAACTGACCGTTCTCGTCGGTCACATACTCATCAATCAGGGTGTCGCCCTTGTAAATGCCGTAAACGGCTCCCGCAAGAGTAGCGTCGCCCTGCGCCGTTCCTTCCTCGTAGTCGCTCTTGGTAACGGTCACGGCGAACTTTTTGAGGATGTTATCCACGCTTCGGTTCGTGACTTCTTTCCATTTCACGGGTGCGGTCTGCGTCGGGGGAACGACATAGCGGATGGCGGTATCGACTTCTTCAAGAGTGTACGGGGTCGAACCGCTGATAAGGACATCGCTGAAAGTCGCAACGCCGCTTTTATCGGTTACTGCGTATTCATCAACAGGGATACCGCTTAAAGAAGTACCGAAAAGGTGAAACTTCACGCCTTTCACAAAGTTATCCTCGGAAGATTTGATTACCTTCAAGTCGCCTCGTTTCAGCACATTGCTGAATGTGACATTGGAAGTGCCGCCGCTGACGATTGTAACTCTCTGCACATTCTGCGGAACATACTTATCAATCGTCTGCTCGGTAACGGTGTAAACGCCCGGCATAAGCTCAATGTCAACCGTTCCGTCGTCCTTTGTGGTTACAGTCTTATTCACGCCGTTGCCGGAAATCGTGAAGCTGATACCGCCTACAACGCCGTCCTCGGAATGCTTGATGATATGCCCGATACCGGTCGTCTCGGTCTTGATGTTGAAATAGAAATACACGGGGTCTTCTGCGCCCGAACACATCGTCTGCTTTCCGACATTACCCCAAACGAGGAATTTTCCCATAGGCTGTGCAATTTTCTTTTGTGCTTTAATGCCGACCGCATTTTCAATCATCGTGTTGGAAGTAAAAGTGTACTTATTTCCACTTCTCGAAACTGAAATGCGGCTGTCGGTAAAGTTGATGTCCGCAAGCGTGTTGTTGCTGTCCGTCAAAGTAAGGCTGTAATTCTTCTTTACGGGGTCGTATTTCAGCGTGTAAGTCTGAGCCGACTGCTTCTGATTGGAAGCAAAGCTCGGCACGGTTGCGTGGCGCTGCATTTGCTCCAAAATCCAGTTGTAGCATTTCTCGGCGGGTCTGCCTTTAATGCCGTTATAGTAGGTGTCTTTATCAATTCCGAAAGAATTGGTAGTTCGGCTTGCAGGAGAAACTCTAAGCAACTGCTGATATTCCCAGTAAATCGTCTGTGTCGCAATCGAAAAATCATCTTCATTGCAACCACTGACCGGAACCGCTCTGTCCGGCGCCCATCCATAGATACTGGCAAGCATAATGCCATACTGAGCTGTGGCAGGAAGGTTCTGAAAATATGCGCTGTTTTTGCCATTGACGCTTTCATAGTTTTCATAAGCGCCGTAATCAACGCCTGACTCAATGCACATCACCTGCCGCTCGCCGCTGTCGTCTCTAAGCCAAAGGGTAGCTCTTGCGCCACCCCCGTTATGGCTTCTCACAGTCTGATTGCCGGCAGTATCATAATGAATTGCCTGATAGCTTTCCGGCGAATGGTAGGTGTTACCGTCAGAACCTGTGTATTTATGACCGTAGAAGGCTTCACAGGTTTTCCCCGGTTCTGCCGTAAATGCAAAAGCAGACATCGGCAAAGCGCCGAGGGAGAGGACTGCACACAGAAACCCTGCAATAATCCTCTTGAATTTTGAATTGTTTTTCATCGGTTAAATACCGTCCTTTCATATTTTTGGGCAAAAAAATACCCTCTGTCGGTTAAAACAGAGGGTTGTGTGTGTTTCACAATCAGTAGAGGAAGTAGAAGCGGTAACTGCCGCCGCCGAGATTTTCCGCATAGATTGTGAAGTATTGAATTGGACTGCCGCCGTATGCCGTGATAAGGCCGGGCATTGAGCGGACATAATCTTTCAGGCTTCGTTCTAAACTCGTTCCCTGAAAGTCTTTGGAAGCTGTAACCGGATTGCCCCAAGAGGCGGTGTCCGGCGTGAGGGAACTGTCTATTGTAAGACCCATTCCCGTTCCAATGCCTAAGAGTTCCTGCCTTATGGCTTCCACATCAAACTCATAGTCGTAAATCGACTTTGGCTTGGCAGGCTCCGGCGGAGCAGTCGGTTCAGGCTCCGGTTCTTTCGGTGACTGACTGACCGTTTCTTCCTGCACGGGTTTTGTCTCGGCAGGTGGCTGTGTCGGTTTCTGTTCCGTCTGTGTGGTCTCAGCTTTTGGCGCTTGGCTCTGAGGCGCTTCGCTTTTGGGCGCTTCCTTTTTCGGCTGTTCCGTTGGTTGAGGGGTTTCCTCGATTTCCGACCCCGAAGCTTTTGAACTTTTTTCTTCCTCGGTTTGCACGGGAGTTTCTGTCTCTTTTGCCGCTTCGGTAGGCTTCTGTCCGCTTACGGTTTCATTACCTGCCGGAAAAGAAACAGTCTGTGATTGTGTGGCACTCTCTTTTTCATCGGCGGGCATTACCCCGCAGCCTGCAAGCAGTACAACCAACACGGCGAGCGTAAAAATCAATGCTTTCTTCATCATTCTAATCAGCCTCCTTTGTGCCTTTATCGTACTCAAAAGCACGAAAAACATCAAAGGTGCGATTGGTCTGACTTTTAAGCATAACAAACGCAGAAACATTGCTCCAAATGTGCGACCCTCTTACATAGACTGTTCTATATTCGAGATAGCTTATTTTTAAGAGATAGATGATATTTTTCTCGGTGAGTAACAGCTTGTAAAAGGGGTTAGAGTGTGAGAAAGGGGGAACGGAAAAGCAGCTATCTTTCGTCTCGCTCGGCTCGTCTGCGTAGGAAGTTGTTGTAATGCTCCAACGCCTTGCAGACATAATCCTCGGTCTGACTGACAGAGATATTCTTGGGGATAAGCTGCCTTACACGGTCGCCCCTCAAAACGATTTTTTCCCTTTGGTTCGGCTTCTCCTCGCTCATAATGGCTTGGATAGCCTCGGTTGTGAGTTTTCCTTCATCAAAGAACTTTCGCATACGGATAGTCTGGTCGTGAGAAGGTGTGCAGTCGTTCAAGTCGATTTCATCAACAACATCACGCTGACAATCTTCGTCAAGATACGACAATTCAACGGCGGGTCGCATTTTGATACGCCCCTCGTCAACAAATTCAAGCAGTTCGGGAACAAGGTTCGTCAGGCGAATATATCTGCGTATTTGTTCTCGACTTTCGCCAACTTCATTAGCAAATTTCTCGTTTGTACGCAGCTTCTCGTAATCTGACTCCACTGGTGTCAGATTTTCTTTTGACGGTCTGCCTGCTTTTCTGTTCATCGCCTCCAACCTCATTTTGTACGCAAAAGCTTTCTCTGACGGAAGTATCTGCGACCTTTGATAATTGCTTTCTACCATTAAAATAATGGCTTCATCACGGTCGAGGTCTACGACTTCACATCGGAGCGTCTCAAAGCCGGCAAGCTCACAAGCTCGCTTTCGTCTGTGACCCGATATGATTTCATATCTGCCGTCCTCTTTCTGCCTGACGGTGGCAGGGGTAATAACCCCACGCTCTTTGACGCTTTCTACAAGCTGCGCCATATCCTCATCGTCTCGCACCTTAAACGGGTGGTCGGGGAAGTCGTCGATTTCCGTCAGAGGTATATCCCTGATTTTAGAAAGCTTTTCATCGTCTCGCTGCTCCTGCGTTGTAAACAGGTCATCGAGCCTCGTGAGAGTGAAGTCGCTCTTTCTTCCTGCCATCGGCAATCACCTCCTTTGTAAATTCGGCGTAGGCTTTCGCAACCGTGCTGTTTGGCTCATAGGCGTAAATACTCTTGCCCTTTGAAGAAGTCTCGGCGGCTTTCACGGCTATCGGAATGGAAGTCCGATACAGTTTAATCGTGCCGCCGAAGTTCTCTCTCAGAGCTTCCACCGTGCTTTTGGCAAGGTTTGTTCGGTTGTCTACAAGAGTCAGCAACATACCGTCTACCACGAGGTTAGGATTGATATATCTCTTTACTCTTGAAACGGTTTGAAGAAGCTGCGTCATACCCTTTGCAGGAAGATACTGCGCCTGCACGGGAATGATTACGCTGTCCGCCGCCGAAAGAGCATTGAGGGAAACCATACCGAGCGAGGGCATACAGTCGATTAGGATAAAGTCGTATCGGCTTTTCACTTCGTTCAGATATGTCCTCATCGTGGTCTCACGGCTCAGAGCGTTCATCAGGTTGTATTCCATTGCCGAAAGCTCCAAGTTCGCAGGGAGCAGGTCAACGCCTTCATCGTGGTGCAGAATACCGTCATACGGGTCATTCATCGTCTCATTGATAATATCCGTAAGTTTCGTTGCAAGCGTGATACCCAAGTTGTCGGTATCTTTCCACCCAAGACAGGTCGTTAAGTCGCCCTGCGGGTCTGCGTCTACGAGCAGAACCTTCTTGCCGTTCATCGCAAGACCCACGCCCAAGTTGACCGCAGTGGTCGTTTTGCCTACGCCGCCTTTCTGATTGCATATGGCAATCGTCTTGCAGTTTGACACTTGTGCGTCCTCCTTTCTCTGAAATTCATAGCCGTCCGCAAAACGGCTATGTACTTGACCGGCTCATTTCCTAACCGGTCGGGCAATATTTGTTCTCAACACCCCTCGCCAAGCTGTCTGCTTTTGGGAAGTCACTAAGTAGCGGACTGCTTATCCGCCTCATAGGAGTTTCACCTCTGCCGGGTTCTCCGCCAGCCCCGTAGGGAAGTACCATTGTAGTTCCGACTGTCATCGCCGTGCCGGTGGCAATCCGGCACTCATAACGGGAGTTCTCGCTAAGCCTCTAACAGCGAGAGGGTCTCGGCGTACCCGTTAAGGTAGCTATCATCGGAATTGAAGTTCTTAGTGAATGACTTATTCAATTTTCAAGGGTCAATCGAGAGGTTTTGAACCGTGGCTCAAATTGTCCTCTCACTTATTTGGACAAGGGGGTGCGTTTTGGACACCCAAAATCGACCCTTTTTCAAAAATTTCTCAAAAAATTTTTTTCAGGCACAAAAAAGCCGCCTGCTTCGGCGGTGAAGCAGACGGCAATGTAAGTCTTTCTTATTCGATTTTCAGTTTGATTTTCTCCACTCTGTAAATGTACTGCGTATTATCTGTGTATCTCTTTTCGTATCGGAAGCGATAAAGATATGCAGCTTTCTGAAAGCTGCCTTTATTCTCTCGGCATAATCTATGTATGTTTCCTGCCTCTTGAACGGGATTTTTATCAGGGTGATATTTCGCTGTCGGCAAAGATGTTCTTTCAGTATCTCAATCTGTTCCGTGGAGTTAGACCATTCAACGGCAAGCTTCTCATCGGGGATATATGTTTCAAGCGGTATTCCCAAAAGCTTATCCGAGCCGAGCTGAACTCTCATTCCTTTTTTACTTGCGTAGTAGTTGACAGCCAATGCAGGGAATACGCTTTTATATTCTTTTTCACAGACCGCACAGCCTGTTTTGAGGATTGTTCTGTCGCTTATCTTAGCTCGCCAAGAATGACCGAGAGAACATTTCCACCATACCACCCTCATTGAATTTCTCGATACCTGAGTGGGTAGGATATTATTCTTCTCATAATCCCATTCACTCAACAGTTCCTTATCCGTTGTAGCCAAGTCGTTATACCCCGCAAGCACGGCTCTGTCGGCGCAAACAGGGCAGACGGTTCCTTTCACACGGGCGTTGATAACCGACTTCCACTCATACCCGCAGGTCTTGCACCTCCACCAGACATTTAATCTTGATTTGTGATTTACTGTTTCCGGCGTCAGCGGAAAGTTTTTCTCAGACCATTCTTCGGCTATCTGTGGGTGAGTAGTCGCCAAATCATTAAATCCTTTCAACAGGGTATATCCGCTGCAATACGGGCATTTACTTCCGCCTGAGCGTGTGGAAATCAGGGTGTACCATTCGTGTCCGCAATCCTTACATTTCCACCAAGCCTTACTGTTTGCAAAAGCAGTAACTATAGTAGGCAGGAGCGGATAATTTCTATCCGACCATTCTGCGGCTATCTGCGGGAACTGCGAGGCGAGGTCGTTAAATCCGGCAAGAACCTTATTATGAGAACAGTACGGGCAGCCTGTATTATTGATTGTTCTGCTTTTGACAGTAGCCGTCCATTCGTGTCCGTGTTCGCACTTCCATATCACTTTCTTGTGAGAACCGACAGTAACCTCTGTTGGCTTAATCGTGTTTTTCTCTGACCACTCTGATACCAGTCTCGGATTTATGGTAGCAAAATCGTTAATACCTGCAACAACCCTTGCTCCCGAACAAATGGGGCAGCCTTCGCCTTTGGAACGAGCCTTCACGCTCGCCTGCCATTCGTGACCGCAACTCCCTTTCCACCAAACTCTCTTGTTTGAGCCATATGTAATATCATCAGGAGTAAGCGGAAAGTTCCTTTCCGCCCATTCCGAAACAAGCTCCGGATGTACTTTCGCCAAACTATTACTCATAGCAAAACCGCTCCTTCCTCTCTGTTTTGCATTTATTATATTGAGGAAAGGGTAATTGGGGTAGTTTGCGAATATGGGGAGAAACAAAAAAATAACCTTTGAGAAGGGTTCTTCCTTTCTCAAAGGTTAATCAAGTAGAATACGAATTGCCGTGTATCGACCTTCTGCTCATTTCAAGATACAGCAATTCTACTCTCATTATTTTACAACTAAGTTGTAGTTGCTGTCATAGTACAAACCAAGTTCCCTGCATAATCTTTCGTTCACCTTATCCAATGCTTTTTTATACTCCGCATAAGGCGGAGACAGAGCAATAAGGTTGGGAATGAATATATCGTTGTATCCTTTGTCCTGCAACTCTTTCAGCATTTTTCTCTGAGCGACAAACGCCGGGTGATACTTCATAATTCCGGCTTTCAACTTAACCCCTTTTATTACCCGTTCTCTCAATCGCCGGTATTCGCTTTCGCTCATATCGCGATAATAAGCCGTCATCTCGTCTGCGGTTCTTGTATCCTGAGTAATCCCGCTTGCTATCTTCACACCTATTCGCATAAGAAAAGGTATTTTCAAAGTGGTCTCATCGCAATATTTCAATATATTCTGCAAGGCTTGCTTCTGTTCCTGAGTCTGCAATCTTACATTGAGGAATGGCTTGAAGTGGCTTTTGAAATAATCTGACCACCCTTTACCCGGCAACAAAGACTCAATCGCATTTTCGACGGTTTGATAATCAAGTAACTCATTTGCCTTGTCGGCATTGCCATCGTCTATGAATTGCCTTAACGCCTCGCATTCTGCCTCAAATAAAACGCTTTCCCGCATTTTTTCCTGATAAATACGAAGAAGAATGCTTTTGTCGCCACTCTTCAAAAGACTTTGTATGTCTTTTATGCTAATACCCAGCTTTCTGTAAACTGAAATCTTTTTTAATGTCTCCACGTCCTGCGGGGAGTAGTTACGATAACCGTTGCCGTCTTTATGCACTGACAACAACCCTTTTTCTTCATAATACTTGACAGCACGCTTTGTCATTCCGGTTTCTTTTGCAATTTCATTCAACAGCATAGTTAATACCTCCTTGTGATGACAGTATAAGCGTGTACGCTGCGTACAGGTCAAGGGATTTTTTCGTTTTTTTACAAAAAAACGGGCGACCCCGAAAGGGAATCGCCCATTCACGCTTTGAAATTATGCGATTTTTTTGCCTCTGCACGTTTTCCTACATCGATTGGTGTAAGTTTGGTGTAAGGTGTAAGGTTTTTCGCTTCCTCTGTGTCCGAAAACCCTTGATATTACGGGCTTTTTCGCGTTTCGGTCAATCTAAGGGTTTCATTGTGGGGAACAGCAGCACATCCCTGATGCTTGCGCTGTCGGTAAGCAGCATAACAAGTCTGTCAACACCGAAGCCGAGACCGCCTGTCGGAGGAAGTCCGTACTCAAGCGCGGTGACGTAATCGTAATCGACCTCTGCGTTGCAGTTCGGCTCCTCGGCCTTCTTCTGCGCGACCTGACGCTCGAAGCGTTCCTTCTGGTCGATCGGGTCATTCAGCTCGCTGAACGCATTTCCGAACTCCATGCAGTTTATAAAGTACTCAAATCTCTCGGTAAACTGCGGCTCGTCCGCCTTTCTCTTTGCAAGCGGGCTGTTCTCTACCGGATAATCGTAGATAAAGGTCGGCTGTATCAGCTTGTCCTCGACATAAGCGTCAAAGAACTCGGCGAGAACAGTTCCCTTTGTTGCATTTTCAGGAACCTCTACACGGTGAGCCTTTGCATCGGCGCGGGCAGCCTCGTCGGATTCCCATGAATAGTAGTCAACGCCCGAGTACCTTCTGACGGCTTCCGTCATAGAGAGCCGCTCCCAGTGACCCATGTCGATCTCAACTCCCTGATAGGTTATCCTGAGAGAGCCGCAGATCTTCTCGGCAAGCCGCTTGTAAAGCTCCTCGACAAGGTCCATCATGCCCTTGTAATCGGTATATGCCTGATAAAGCTCAATCGTCGTGAACTCCGGATTGTGCCTCGGATCCATTCCTTCGTTTCTGAAAATTCTTCCGACCTCATAAACGCGGTTCATTCCGCCGACGATGAGGCGCTTCAGATAAAGCTCGGTCTCGATACGGAGATACATATCCATATCAAGGGTATTATGGTGAGTTTTGAAGGGTCTCGCCGACGCGCCGATCTCAAGCGGTACGAGAATGGGGGTATCGACCTCAAGGAAGTCCTTTGAGTCAAGATATGCCCTGATCTCGGAGAGGATGCGCGAACGCTTTATGAACGTGACCTTGACCTCGGGATTGACGATGAGATCAACATATCTCTGCCTGTAACGCAGGTCGGTATTGGTAAGCCCATGGAACTTTTCGGGGAGCGGAAGAAGCGACTTGGACAGCAGCTTTATCTTCTTTGCATGGATCGATATCTCTCCGGTCTTGGTTCTGAAGGCAAAGCCCTCGATCCCGATGATATCTCCGATATCCCACTTTTTGAAGCCGGCATACTCCTCTTCACCGACGTCGTCACGGCGGACGTAGCTCTGAATTCTGCCGTTTCCGTCATAAATATCGCAGAACGATGCCTTACCCATGATCCGGCGGCTCATAATTCTGCCGGCAATTGAAACGGTCTTACCCTCGTACGCGTCGAAATCCGCCCTTATATCACAGCTTTTAGCGGTGACATCGTATTTAGTCTCGCTGAACGGGTCGTTCCCGCTCTCTCTGAGGCCTGAGAGCTTTTCTCTCCTGACTCTGAATATTTCGGCAATATCCTGCTCCTCTTCGGGAGTGTTCTGTACGTTGTTATTATCCATTGACGGCATCCTTTATTTTGAGATTTCAAGTATGCGGAGCTTGACAAGACCGGCAGGGGTGCTGACATCGACGGTATCGCCGACCTTTGAGCCGATTATCGCGCTTCCGATAGGCGAACGGTCGGAAATTTTGTCAAGAAGCGGGTCTGCCTCGGTCGAACCGACGATAGTATAGGTGATCTCTTCGTCAAACGACTCGTCATACACCTTCACGATATTTCCGACGTTTACGACATCGGTGCTGACCTCGCTGTCGGAAATGACCTTCACGTGCTTCAGATTTTCTTCAAGCTCGCTGATACGCGCCTCGGTCTTTGCCTGCTCGTTCTTTGCCTCGTCGTATTCGCTGTTCTCGGAAAGGTCGCCGAAGGAAAGTGCGACCCTTATCGCCTCAACGACTTCCTTTCTTTTGGTGGTCTTCAGGTACTCAAGCTCATCCTGGAGCTTTTTAAGGCCTTCTTCGGTTACTGTGATTTCTTTTGACATGATGTTATTCTCCGTTTTCCGGCGGCGAAACTGTAATTTTCCCTGAATCCCCGGATGCGCCGCCGCTCTCCGTGGCTGATTGGATTATATGATTATATAATGATTTTTTACTTTATTGCATTGACAGCCGCAATCAGCTGGTTATCGTTTTCATCGGTCAGCTTATAGAATCCGACCGAAGCCGCTTCCTCAGAAAGCTCTATGACGATATCGGGAGTGATACCGATGCCGTCGTAGTTTTCGGAATACGGCGGATTGTATTTTCCGGTTGATATCTTGAACGCCGAACCGTCCTTCAGCTTATAGAAGCTCTGAAGCACGCCCTTGCCGTAGGTTTTCGTACCGACAAGAACAGCGTCGTAATCGCCGTGCCGGGTGTAGTCCCTCAGTGCAGAGGTAAAAAGCTCTGCGGCTGATGCCGTTCTTCCGTTTGTCAGGACTGCAACTCGCGCCTCAAGACAGGCGGCATCGGAGGTATAATGGCTCTCTTTGCCGGTCCGATAATAGATATGCGCAATCGGCCCCTCCGGAAGCAGGTAGTCAAGAACCTCAAGAATGCTGTTCAACTCTCCGCCGCCGTTGTTCCGCAGATCAAACACAAATCTGTCGCACCCGTCATCCTTCAGCTTTGAAACTGCGTTTTTGAACTGCTCCGGGGTCGTGGAATTGAATTCGGTAAGACGTATCACACCGACGTTTCCGCTTCCGCCGAAAACGTGATATGTCACACTGAGCGTTTTAACGGCGCGTCTTTCACAGGTAAACGGTATCTCTGTACCGTCGCGGACAACCGTCAGCTCAGCTTTTGTGCCCTCCTCGCCGCGTATCATGTCAAGTGCGGCATAATACCCGATGTCGGCGACCTTTTTTCCTGCGACGGAGACAATAATATCCCCCTCGCGCATTCCTGCTTCCTCCGCCGGTGAGTCGGGGAGGACGTTGATTATTTCGATGATCCCGCTTGCGTCGCCGTATATGACATTGACACCGATACCGACGGCGTTTCCGCTCTGTTCCTTCATGAACTCGTCGTACTCGGTGCTTGTCATATAAAGCGAATACTTATCGCCTATTCCGGACAGATACCCGCGCACGACCGAAGCCTTCAGCGCGTCATCGTCGATATCGCCGATGTAATTGGCTCTTACTATCTCATCGACGCTGAGCAGCTTGTCGAAATAAGAGTATCCCGCAAGCGTTTCGTTCAGCTTTGAGTTGTATTTCTGCTCAAAAAACAGAAAAGATGCGTTGAAGGTGACGACCGCGGCGATCACCGCAACTATCACGACAACATACAGTGGCGTTTTCTTAGTCATTTGACCGATCACTGACCTTTCCCATTCCGCACCCTGACGCCGCGTCACGGAATTTCCGCAAGCGGCGTCAGGGAGAAATGCTTAACAGTAATATTTCAGAAGATTGTTGGCAACCGGATCAACCATTTTGCCGTTGTTTTTAATGACAAGCAGACCTTTTGTCAGGGGATTTGTGGTTTTTCCGCTGACCCTGACCTCAAAATGGAGGTGATAACCGCTTGAATTGCCGGTAGAGCCAACCTTGGCGATAACCTGACCGCGCGTGACCTTCTGGCCGGCAACGACAAGCAGCTTGCTCGAGTGCGCATAAAGCGTTGCCTTTCCGCCTCCGTGGTCGATAAGGACATAATAGCCGTAACTGCTGTTGTACTGTGCCTTAAGAACCGTTCCGTCCTTTGCCGCATATATATTCGCCCCATAGGGTGCGGAAATATCCGCCCCGAGATGGAAGTCGCGCTCACCCCAGAGGATCCTCCAGCCGTAGCGGGAAGTGATCGAGCGATAGTTGCTGTCAAGCGGCCAGAGATATGCGCCGGCCTGCTCCGCCTGCTGCTGTTTTTCGTATTCCTTCAGCAGTTTTTCAAGCTCTTTGTCAAGCGCGGCATCCTGCTTTGCGGCATTCTGCTGTGCCTTTTTCGCGGCATTTTCGTCGCTTTGGAGCTTCTTTACCAGCTGCTCGGCTTCCTTCAGCTTGCTGTTAAGATCCGCCCTTGACTGGCTCTGATATTTTCCGAGCTCGACATACTCGCTCTTCTTGATATCAAGCGACTTTTTAAGCTCGTCAAGATCGCTGACTTCCTTTTCAAGCTCATCCATAGTCCTTTGCTCATATGTCAGCACCGAGCCGAGATTGTCGATCCGGGTAATAAAATCGACAAGGCTGTCGGAGCTTATAAGCAGTTCAAGATAGTTCTGCGATCCGTCTTCATATGATATGCGGAGACGCTCGAGAAAATCATTGTATTTATCGGAAATCTGACTTTCCCTGTCGGCGATAAGAGCCTCCTTCTCCTTTATCAGCTGCTCGTATCTGACGATAAGCTCTTCCGTCTCCTCCACATTCGACTGAATGTACTGGATCTGCTGATCAAGCTGAGCCTTGGCTTCAAGCGCACTGTCAAGATCCTTCCCGATCGACGCGAGCGCGTCCTGATATTCCTTTATCTTTTTTTCATTTGCCTTGATTCTGTCCCTGACGGCGTTTATGTCAGCCTCGGTGATCTTTTTCGCCGCCTCCGTATCCAAAGTGTTGAAAGGCAGGCAAAGCGCCATAGTCAGCACGGTCGCCGCCGCAATTGCAAGTGAAACGACCGGTTTAAGCATTCTTCCGGCTTTTTTCATTCAGCTGCTCCTTTCACGCGATGAACGCAATTTATGCCTTGAGATATTTTCTTATCGCTATGCGGCTTCCGATAAAACCGGTAAGCGCACCGATAACGACACATCCCGCAAGCAATATGATCCTGATATCCCCGAACGGCATGACCTTTATCATCTGAATGTCTGTCATGACCATCTTCTGGACGTATCCGTACATATACCACTGAAGGAAGAACGCGGCAAGTCCCGAGAAGAGTCCGATTATGATCCCTTCAAGCTCAAACGGAAGCGCAATGAACCACTTCGTTGCACCGACATAGCGCATGATGGTGATCTCCTTGCTCCTTCCGACAACGGCGAGTTTGACGGTGTTTATGATAACGAAGATACTGACGATGAAGAGTATCGCCATAAACCACGTGAATATCAGGATTATGCCGTTTTTCAGATTCTGAATATTTTCCGCGATATCGGCGCGGCACCGGGTCTTATAAATCCCATCGATATTTTTGAGCTGAAGGTTGAGTGCCGAAACCGAAGCATTGTCCTTATAGGTTATAACAAACGAATCCGGGTAAGGATTGTCTCCCTCCTCAAGAGTTGCGAGCAGGCTGGGATAATCCTTGAGCTTTTCCTTCTCGGATTCAAGCGTTTCTTCCTTTGAAACAAATTTAATCCCGTTTTCGGCGATATTCTCAAGTCCGTCAAGCTTTTTCTTTATATTGTCAAGCCTGACGGCGGAATCGGTCGGCATTTCGCAGTCAACACCGTTTGAATCGTAAACAAGAGCATACTCAGAGAAGGAAGCGGGGGTGCTCCATATCGCATAGAAGGTAATTACCCCGCCCTTTGCGTCTGCGGCAGAAACCTTGTACTCATCACCCGGAGCATAGAGCTTTGTATTCTCGTCGGCATCCGGAACAAGCGCCCAGCCGACAAATTCGATCGCGCTGCTCCTCGCCTCGGGAGCTTCCGTCAGAGCATAGCTCTCGTCGGCGGCAGCATCTGCGTCATCCGGAAGTTTACCGTCAACGGCAATGCCCGCGGCGCTGTATCTTATCTTCAGCCCGTCGCGCGTCACTCCGCCTTCCCACACGGCATACACGGTAATGACACCGCAGACAGCCTTATCGCCGGTGACCCTGAAGGAGGAACCGGGCTGATATTCAGCGGCTGTGGCATCAGGATCGGTCGACCAGCCGAGAAACGTTTTTCCGTCAGCCCTGACAGCCGGTGCAAGCGGAGCCGCGGAATCGGCTGCATACGGCTTATCGGTGTCGGCAAAGGCAACGATCTCGTTCAGATTTTTCAGCTGTCCGAGGTTGAAATCGATATTTACGACAAGCATGGAGAAACACCCCATGACTATGAGACAGGAGAGAAGCACCGTTACCGATGCAAGCGTCATCATGCCGTTGCGCCACATTCCCCGAAATGCCTGTCCGAAGAAGTATGAAACCTTATACCTGCGCATTGAACATACCTCCCACCCTGTCGCTGACAACAACACCGTTGTCGATGGTCACGACTCTTTGCTGGAAATAGTCAACAAGCTGTTTTTCGTGCGTTACGACGATAACCGTCTTGTTGCGCTTATGTATCTTGACAAGCAGGTTCATGATCTCAAGGCTGAGCTTGGGGTCAATGTTTCCGGTAGGCTCGTCCGCGATTATCGTTGCGGGATTGTTGGCAAGAGCGCGGGCAAGAGCCACCCTCTGCTGTTCGCCGCCGGAAAGCTGCGACGGAAAACTGTTTGCCTTATCCTGAAGCCCGACGATGTTGAGTATCGTCGGCACTCTGCGCTTTATGGTTTTCTTTGATTCGCCGATTATCTGCATGGCAAACGCGACATTTTCAAATACAGTCATATCCGGAAGCAGTCTGAAGTCCTGAAAGACCACACCGATCTGCCGGCGGTAGTACGGGACCTTGCGTTCCGGCATCTTGACAAGGTCAAATTCGTTGACGGTCAGCTGTCCCTCGGTGATCTTTTCTTCTCTTGTCAGCAGTTTCGTCAGCGTGGATTTGCCCGCGCCGGACGCACCGACAATGAAGACAAATTCACCGTCGTCTATTTTCAGATCTATCCCGTTCAGGGCTTCCGTCCCGTTCGGGTAGGTCTTTTTTACGTTTTTAAATTCAATCATCTGTGTGTAGCTCAGCTTCCGTGACCGAAAGCCTCCTTGTTCGTATAAATCGTATTCCGATGCATTCGCCGGACGCCTCCGTGTCAGCAAAAAACGCAGAACGAATCGCCGGTATGTGCAAAAAAACAGCCGGGCACTCCACGGTGTCAAGCAAAAACCGGAATAGCGGCAGTTATGCCGCTACTCCGAATTTTACGAGTCTCAGACAGTGAAGTTATCAGAATTTGACCGGCTTGGAGGTAAGGTATTTCTTGACCATCATGGCGACCTTGAAGGTGATGGCGTGATCAAACTCACGGAGGTCAAGTCCCGTCAGCTTACGGACCTTTTCAAGTCTGTAAACAAGCGTATTTCTGTGGACGAAGAGCTTTCTCGATGTCTCGGAAACATTGAGATTGTTCTCAAAGAAGCACTGAATGGTGAGCAGAGTCTCCCTGTCAAGTGTCTCGATGCTTCCCTTCTTGAACACCTCGGAGAGGAACATCTCGCAAAGAGTGGTCGGGAGCTGATATATAAGTCTGCCGATGCCGAGGTTTTCGTAGCTTACGATATTCTTTTCGGTATCGAACACCTTTCCGACCTCGATGGCGACCTGTGCCTCCTTGTAGGAGCGGGCAAGATCCTTGATGCTCTCGACAGCGGTACCGATACCGATGGATACCTTTGTATAGAACTCGGTCCCGAAGGTGTCGGAGATCGACTGAGCGATCTTTTCGATAGCTCTTGTGTCATAGTTCGGCTTGACTTCCTTGACAAGCACGATATCGCTTTCACCGACGCTTATTACATAGTCCTTGTTCTTGTCGGGGAACATATTCTGAACCATCTGGTAAGGGATGATCTCGTTCTTTCCGATGAACTTGATAAGCATTACGATGCGCATGACATCGTTGCTGAAGTGAAGCTCCTTGGACTTGAGGTAGATGTCGCTCGGAAGAATGTTGTCAAGTATAACATTCTTTATAAACGAAGCCTTGTCGTATTTGTCGTCGTAAAGCCCCTTGATGCTGCCGAGGGAGATGGAGAGGATCGCGGCAAGTCTTTCAGCCTGCTTGTCCTCGCCCTCGACAAAGACGATATATTCTGTCTTTGCGCCTGAACCGATCGGCTTGTATGTATAGCCGCCGGACATAACGGTTTCGGAGGTATACGAAAGCTCGTCCCTCACGCCCTGTCTTGTTCCGCCTATCTTTGCAAGGTCACTGCACGAAATGATGATACCGTTCTCGTCAAGCACGCCGATGACTCTGTCGACAGCGTCCTTCATCTGATGAATGATACCCTGGAATAATCTATTTGACATAATACTGCCCTCCGGAATTGTTTTACAAATAATTTTTTATATATCAGTCAGCACAGCTCTCTTGCGAAAGATATGCAGGAAAGAACAAATACTGGCGCCGTCTCACACCGCAGGATCCTTGTACCGAGCCCGGTAACGGTAAGCCCGCACTCCCCGGCAAAACGTGCCTCTTCGGGAGAAAAGCCTCCCTCGGAACCGACGACCACCGAAATCGTGTCCGGATCGCTGCCCGTCAGCACCTCGCCGAGCTTTTTGGCGCGCTCGTTTTCATAGCAGAATATCGCAAGTCCGTCCTCCGACGCACTTTTCACGGCGTCTCTGAACGAAACGGGAGGCAGAACCTTCGGTATAATGCTCCTGCCGCACTGTTTTGCCGCCTCGTATGCGATGCGGTTCCAGCGGATCAGCTTTTTTTCGGGATCCTTCACCTTTGCAACACAGAAACTGCTTTCGAACGGAATTATCTCCGCCGCGCCGCACTCAACGGCCTTCTGAATTATGACCTCAAGCTTATCCCCCTTGGGAAGAGCCTGAAAAAGCCTTATTCTTGCCGGCGGCTCTGATTCCGATCTGCTTACCGAATCAATGACCGCGGTTACGTTTCCGCCGGCAAACGATTCAAGTGTGCAGAAGCAGTCATTCCCGTCAGGAAGAGCAACAGTTATGTGTTCTCCGACCTTCATGCGCAGCGAAAACGAAATATGGCGTGCATCATCGCCGGACAGAACTATTCTGTTGCCGGAAATTGCGTCTCTGTCGGCAAAAAATTTGTGCATATCGGCAAACACTCCCGGTCAGACGGAAAATCACGGTGCCGGAACTGTGGCACTGATTAATATAATACATTATTATCGCTGATTTGTCAAGATATTTTCGAGTTTTTTTGTAAAAAATAATAAAACGGTTAGTCGTATTACACAAATCGGAGGCTCTGTATTTGTGCGCATTGCCATAAGACAGGCTCAGATCCTCACATGAATCTCCGTCTCAGCCATCCGACGGAAGGCTTTTTCCCGTAAAAAATCTCTTTCGGGAACCTGTCTGCAGTGACGGCACAGATTCCGATATTTCTGAATCTGCCCTTGATGAGCATATACTGTCTGAACATCCCCTCAAATTCCATTCCGCACGCCTGCATGACGTGAAGGCTTCTTTCGTTTCCTTCAATGTAGTGCGCCTCGACCCGGTTCATTCCGAGCTCGGAAAAGGCGAATGACGTCACCGCCATAACCGCCTCCTTCGCAATTCCCTGCCCCCAGAACGCGGGATTCAGCACATACCCCACCTCGGCTCTTGCATGGGAAAGCTCAAAGCTGGTGAACCCGCAGGTTCCGATCATCTTCCCGGTCGTGCGGAGCACCACCGCCCAGTCGAAAAACTCTCCGCGCCGGTAGCTGTTCTGAAGCGACTCAAGATATCTGTATGTCTGATCCGGAGACTGATGAGGCGACCATAGGAGATATTCCGTCACGCGTTCAAGCGACGCATATTCAAACATATCGCGGTAATCTTCCGGGAGCAGCTTTCTCAGGGTAAGTCTCTGCGTCTCAAGCGTCGGTATTTTCGAGAAGATGCGTGTCAGCCTGCCTTTTGACATTTCCATTGTCAGATCACATTCGCAGTGCGAAGTCCTTTCGTCCGGTATGCACCGGAATTCCGGTACACTAATATTTTACCCCCGGAATGCGAATATGTCAATAGCCGCTTTTTGCTGCCGGTGTAACACGGCACGCTGCGCGGCATAGACTTATAGAGGCTGATAAAATCAAAACGTTGGGAAAACGAAAAGTGAGGAAACAGAACATGAAAAGGAAAATGTCGGAGCTGAAACCGGGGCAGTCCGGAAGAGTCACGGAGCTGCACAACACCGGTGATATCAGAAGAAGGCTTCTCGACCTCGGATTCACGCCCGGAAGCGTTGTCAGATGCATCGGGAAAAGTCCCCTCGGCGACCCGACGGCTTTTTCCGTAAAGGGCACGGTAATAGCCGTCCGCCGCGCCGACTCCGAAAAGATAACCGTAGCAGCCGAAGAAAGGAAAGACAATGACCGATAACGAAAAAACAGTGACCGTTCTCGCCGGAAACCCGAACGTGGGAAAAAGCACGGTGTTCAACAGCCTGACCGGCATGAAACAGCACACGGGAAACTGGACCGGAAAGACGGTATCCTGTGCCGCCGGACAGAGGATAACGGACGGACATACATATGTTTTCACCGACCTTCCCGGCTGCTATTCGCTGAACGCAAGATCATCGGAGGAAGAGGCCGCGCGCGACTGCATATATTTCGGAGAGTATGACCGTGCGGTCGTAGTATGCGACGCATCCTGCCTCGAGCGCAACTTTTTTCTTGCCGCCCAGATACTTGAGGTCTGCGGAGACGCGGTCATATGCATAAATCTTGTCGATGAAGCCGGAAAGCGCGGGATCTCGGTTGACGGGCAGCTGATTTCCGAACGCCTCGGTGTCCCCGTCGTCATGATGAGTGCAAGACGGCGGGGAGAAGCCGCAAAGCTGCTTCCGGCACTCGGCAAACCGTCAGACAGCGTCCCGGAGATCAGATATCCCGAACCGATAAAGGAGTATATAACCGCAGTACACACCCTGCTCATCGGCACCGGAACAGCGCGCAGACAGGCAACGGTTTTCGCCCTCCGGCTTCTTGACAGCGGAAGTGACTTCACCGACAGACTTGCGGAAAAATACCGGATATCCGACGAAAACCGCTCCGGGTGCAAAACCCTTGCAAAAAGATTCATAGACAGCCACGGCGGCTCCGACACCGTCAACGACATGATCTCCGGCGCAGTCTCCGCATTTGCATCTGACGCTGTCTCCGGAGCGGTCAGAACAGGAAACGGAGCCGGAAAGGGCTCCCGTGCCGACAGGATCCTTACCGGAAAGCTGACGGCGTTCCCGGTTATGTTTATTCTGCTGATGGGCATTCTCTGGCTGACCGTGACCGGGGCAAATTATCCCTCGGAGCTTCTTTCGCACCTGTTTTCGCGGCTTGAGGGCGGTGTTTCATCGCTTCTGACCTCAGCCGGCGCGCCGGAGGTGCTGACCTCTCTTTTCTGTGAGGGAGTGATACGCGTCGTCGGATGGGTAGTATCGGTCATGCTCCCGCCGATGGCGATATTCTTTCCGCTTTTCACCCTGCTTGAGGACGTCGGCTATCTGCCGAGGATCGCATACAACCTTGACCGCGGCTTTGCCGGCTGTTCCGCCTGCGGGAAACAGGCGCTGACGATGTGCATGGGCTTCGGCTGCAACGCGGTCGGTGTCACCGGCTGCCGGATAATCGATTCGAAGCGCGAACGGCTGCTCGCGGTACTGACAAACAGCTTCATGCCCTGCAACGGAAGGTTTCCGATCCTGATAGCGGTGATCTCCATGTTCTCCGCCTGCGTCGGTCTGTGGGGCTCGGCGATACTTGCGCTCGTGATAGTCCTTGCCGTAATGATAACCCTCGGCGTGTCAAAGCTGCTGTCGGAAACAGTTCTGCGGGGTGTGCCGTCGTCGTTCACGCTTGAACTGCCGCCATACAGAACCCCGCAGTTCGGGAAGGTGCTGATCCGCTCGGTGCTTGACAGAACGCTCTTCGTCCTCGGCAGGGCAGCTGCCGTCGCCGCACCGACGGGACTTGTGATATGGCTGCTTGCAAACACCGGCTCGGGCGGGATATCGACGCTTTCCCGGCTTTCGGGATTTCTTGACCCGGTCGGACGGATAATGGGGCTTGACGGGGTGATAATACTGGCATTCATACTCGGCCTGCCGGCAAACGAGATCGTCATTCCGATAATCATGATGTGTTATGTGTCCGGCGGCTCGCTCGTCGGCTGCGCTTCCCTTCCGGAGCTGAAAAATCTGCTTGTTTCAAACGGCTGGAACACTGTCACGGCAATAAACACAGTCATTTTCACCGTGTTTCACTGGCCATGCTCCACAACGCTGCTGACGGTTAAAAAGGAAACCGGAAAAGCCCGCTGTGCAATAGCCGCCGCTCTTATCCCGACTGTCATAGGAACGGTTCTCTGCATCGCGGTAAACCTTGTTTCACATATTTTCGCTTAAGTAAAAAGGAGCTGTTGAAAAACACCGTTTTTTACAGCCCCTTTTCCGTTTCAATACTCAGCAGTACATTCCGTTGCTCTTCATAAACGCCGCTATCTGCTCGCCGTGCTGCTGCTCATCCGCCTGAATGTGATTCAGCATTTTGCGCGCCTTCGGGTCGGTGAACTCGAAAATTCCGGTGTCATAAAGCCCGGAGGCGTGCTTTTCCGACGCAAGCATATCACTGCAGAGAAAGCTGTCGTTCTTCCGGCTGTTCTCGTCGCAGTAGCCTGCACAGCCGCAGTTGCAGTTGTTCGCCTTTACTGTCGGCGGCACATCGGCAACCGTTCCGCCGGACATCTCGTTTATGGTTTTAAGATGCCCGCGCTCCCTGTCTGCCAGCTCACCGAAAAGGCTTTTAAGCTCCGTGCTGCACGCGCAGGCGGAATACCTGTCGTACTTTTCGATGCAGAGCTTCTCCTGCGTCTTGAAATCGTCAAGAAAGTCAATTTCTTTCTGGGTAAGATTCATGTGAATCACTCCTTCATATTAATTTCACCGTTATTATCGGCAGTTATCAGACACAATATTCAGAATACGAAGCAGCTTCCGGCAGTATAATTAATTATAATTCAGAAAAATCCGGAGAACGCACAATGAACGGAAAGATCAGAAGAAAAATCGTGTCGGGAGTCATCACAGCCGCTCTCACACTCACCGCAATTGCGGCGGCATCACTTGTCAAGACCGCTGAGCTTGACAGCCTGAGAACCGGCGGGTACATAAAATGGGTTGACTTCGGTGTGACCGCCGCGGCGATGAGCGATGCGCTTGCTGTCGATATCAGCACCTACGGCACGGAGAATCACATAAGCTGGCTCGACATTCTCGCATACCTCGGAGCGAAATACGGCGGCAATTTCTCACATTACAGAAAAAGCGACACCGATAAGTTTGTAAAGCTGCTCGGGTCGGGGGAAAGCACGGACAGCCTTTCGGTGAAAATGAAGTATTTTTCATATTACCGTGAGGCTTACGGCGCGGCTCTTTGCGGTTTTGTCGGAGATTTTTACCGCGACGGCGAAAAGCTGTACGGTCTGCGCGCCTTTTCGCCGATAGCCGACGGGTATTATTATCAGCATTACGACGATTTCGGCGCGGCAAGGAGCTTCGGGTACAGAAGAGAGCATCTCGGTCACGATATGATGGGACAGATCGGAACCCCGATAATCGCAGTGGAGTCCGGCTATGTCGAGGCGATCGGATGGAACCGCTACGGCGGCTGGAGGATCGGGATCCGCAGTTTTGACAACAAACGGTACTACTATTATGCCCACCTGCGGAAGGACCACCCGTATGCCGACCTGTCAGAGGGCGATATCGTTACCGCCGGGGACGTTATCGGATATCTCGGAATGACCGGGTACAGCGATAAGGAAAACGTGAACAACATAAACATTCCTCACCTTCATTTCGGGCTTCAGCTGATATTCGATGCCTCCCAGAAGGACGGAAACGGTGAGATATGGATAGATGTCTATGAGCTGACAAAGTTTCTTTACCGGAACCGCATGGCGGTGACAAAATGTGATAACGGCGAATACCGTCCGAAAAGTCAGATCGTGATTTACGATATGCCCGACTGATTTTACCGATTTTTAATAAAATGTTATCGCAATATTAACGATAAGTGTTGTATCATAGTATGATATCACACGGAAGGAACGTTTTTATCATGAGAGAATATATCGGCAACAACTCACAGCTTTTTGACGTAAGGCAGTATACGCTGACAGACGGGAAAGCAAACGGCACAAGGGCGATCTCTGTCTGGAACGGAGGCGGTCTCAGCTTCACCGTCCTCCCCGACCGGTGCCTTGACATCGCAGAGGTCAGATACTGCGGCAACAATATGTCATACATCACTCCGAGCGGCATTGTGGCTCCCCAGTTTTTCGATCCCGACGGAATAAGCTGGCTCCGCTCCTTCGGAGGCGGATTTCTCACCACCTGTGGACTTGAAAACATCGGTGTCGCCGACGGCACCCCCGACCTCACCATGCACGGCCGCATCGGAAACACTCCCTGCGAAAATCTCTGCGTCGATCCCGATGACGACGGACTCGGAGTAACGATAAAAGGCACGGCAAGAGAGGCTGTCCTTTTCGGATGCAAGCTCACCCTCCGCCGCGAATACCGGTGTGTTTACGGCGAGGACAGAATCCGTTTTACCGACGTTATCACAAACCGCGGCTTTGAGAAAGTCCCGGTCTCGGTGCTCTATCACATGAACATGGGTTACCCGCTTCTTTCCGAAAAGGCAAAGCTGGTCATCCCGTCGGCAGAAGTATACGCAAGAGACGACCATGCAAACGCGCACATCTCCGAGTGGAACAAGGTCACCGCTCCCCAGCACGGATTTACCGAAATGTGTTATTATCACAAGCTGTCCGAAAACTGCTACGGCATTGACAATCCGTCGATAGGAACGGGCGTAAGAATCTCGTTTGAATCCGACGGTATGCTCGACCGGCTCATCCAGTGGAGAATGCTCGGCGAGGGCGAGTACGTCATGGGGCTTGAAGCCGCATCCTGCACCCTTGAGGGCAGAGCCGACGCGGTCAGAAACGGCTCCCAGAAGTACCTTGAGCCGGAACAGAGCTTCACAAACAGCTTCTGTATCAGCTTCAGGAACATCTGACAATGAATAAGCTCTCATTTATATGCCGTAAAGTTCTTCTCCCCGCCTGTCTGTTCTTCACTGTCCTCTGTGTCGCTTTTTCGGCAATACTCAGCTTTTCCGGAACCGAAATGTCGCTTCCGACCATAAACTTTGGAAACGTGTGTCAGATGCTTGCCTTTTCGGTGATACTGGCGCTGTCGGATCTGCTTTTCTCCTGCAGAAAGCTGAAAACCGGCGCGGCGCTGATACTGCATTTTCTCTGCTTCATCGCCGATATCTCGGTCGTGTTCTTTCTCATCGGAAAGCACGCCGGTTCGGCATCCGGAGCTTTTGCGGTGCTGTCGGTCTTTGCGGTGCTGTACATCATCGTCGCCGCGGCGGTGCTTGTAATAAAGCGGCTTTCCGGCGGAAAAAGGGACGAGCCTTATAAAAGGCAGTTCAGATAACCGATAACAGAACAGAAAACGAACCGTTCCTTCCCTGCCGGGAAAAAGCGGTTCGTTTTTGATTATGTCATTCTTCGATATCGGTCGGCTTTATCGCCAGCTCCTCAAGCGCCTTGGGATCGGGGAGCGTCGGACACTTCGTCATAAGCTCTGAAGCGTTCTGAACCTTCGGGAAGGCGATGACCTCCCGGATATCATAATCACGGATTCCGAGAAGTATCGCAGTCAGACGGTCAAGTCCGAATGCAAGTCCGCCGTGCGGGGGAGTACCGTATTTGAATGCCTCAAGCAGGAAGCCGAACTTTGAGTTTGCCTCCTCTTGGGTAAATCCGAGAGCCCTGAACATCTTGTTCTGAATGTCAGGCGTGTGTATTCTTATCGAACCGCCGCCCGCCTCTGTGCCGTTTATGACGATATCGTATGCAATTGAGCGCACCTTTTCCGGCTCTGTCTCAAGCATCGGGATATCCTCCTCCATCGGCATGGTGAAGGGGTGGTGCTTGGCATAATATCTGCCGTCCTCCTCGCTGTACTCAAGCAGCGGGAACTCGGTGATCCAGAGAAGCCTGAACACCGACGGATCGATAAGCCCCATTCTCTTTGCGACTTCACAGCGGAGCGCGCCGAGGGAATCGAACACAACGCTGTTTTTGTCGGCAACGATGAGCGCAAGGTCGCCCTCTTCGATCTCAAGCGTCTTTACGATCGCGGCATTCTCTTCCTCTGTCAGGAACTTGGCATATGACGACGAGATCTCTCCGCCGTTGTTCTTGTACCACGCAAGCCCCTTTGCTTTGAAGGTCTTTACGAATTCGGTAAGCGAGTCGATCTCTTTTCTCGAGAACCTTGCCCCGCCCTTTATGTTTATACCCCTGACGCTGCCCTTGTTTTCGACAGCACCGGCAAATACCTTGAAGCCGCAGCCTGCAAGGACGGAGGAGAGGTTCTTTATCTCGAATCCGAAGCGCAGATCGGGCTTGTCGGAGCCGAAACGCTCCATTGCCTCGGCATAGGTCATTCTCTGAAGCGGAAGCTCAAGCTCGATTCCCTTGAACTCGCGGAAGAGCTTCTTTAAGAAGCCCTCTGTCATGGAAATGACGTCGTCCTGAGTGACAAACGACATTTCAAGGTCTATCTGTGTAAACTCAGGCTGACGGTCGGCACGAAGATCCTCGTCGCGGAAGCAGCGGGCGATCTGTATGTAGCGGTCGAAGCCGGAGAGCATGAGAAGCTGCTTGTAAAGCTGGGGCGACTGCGGAAGAGCATAGAACTTTCCGTGATGGACGCGGCTGGGGACAAGATAGTCACGCGCCCCCTCGGGAGTCGGCGCGATAAGGTCCGGTGTCTCAATCTCGATGAACCCGTTGTCGGCGAAATACTCCCTCGTTATTCTTGCGATCTTCGCACGGTTGATGATGTTGCTCTGAAGATCGGGACGGCGGAGGTCAAGATATCTGTGCTTCAGCCTCAGCTCCGGACGGACATTGCTGTTTTCGACGATCTCGAAGGGCGGAGTTTCGGCAGCCGAAAGCACCTTCAGCCCGTCAACGGCGATCTCGACCTTCCCGGTCGGGATGGTGTCGTTCACGGAAGAACGCATCCTTACGCTTCCCTTTGCGCAGAGAACGAACTCCGAACGGACGGCAAAAGCGCGGTCGAACACGTCCTTTGGGGTGTTTTCGTCAAATGCAAGCTGAACAATGCCGCTTCTGTCGCGCAGATCGATGAATATCAGGCTTCCGAGGTCACGTGCTCTCTGCACCCAGCCCATTACGCAGACCTTTTGTCCGATATCGCTTTCGCGGAATTCACCGCAGTATTTTGTTCTTTTGTCCTCTTTGGTCAATAGTTCTGACATATTGTTTCCTGTCCTTGTTTGTTCACGGCAGGGTCTGCCGCCGATTTTCTTTTATGACTACTGATTATTGTATTATATCACAGGCACACGGCATTGTCAACCGCCAAAAGCGTCATTTCAGCTCAACAACGGTGACACCGCTGTCTCCCTCGCCGTAGATGCCGCCGCGGAAGCTCTTGACCCGGCTGTCGGACTTCAGATGCCCGGCAAGCGCCTTTCTCAGCGCCCCGGTACCCTTTCCGTGTATCAGAGTGACCGTCTTTACGTTCGCCATAAGCGCCTCGTCAAGATACTTGTCGGTCATGAACCATGCGTCATCGCCGAGCTGACCGCGCAGGTCGATAGACGGAGAAAAGCTCTTATTGACCTCCGCCTGATACTTTGACGCGGCAATGCGCTTTCTGTCCGCCGTCGTGACGGTTGCGGCCTCCTCGGCAAGGCGGAGATTCTTAATATTCGTCTTCATGTTCATAAGTCCGGCTTTTACGCTGACATTGCCGTTCCTGTCGGGCAAGTCGGTAAGCATCCCCCGCTGATTGAGGTTGACGATAAGCACCGTGTCGCCCTTTTTAAGCGGTCTCGGAAGAACATAGTCGGAGTTGTCGCCTCCGATGACCGGATTTACCCTGTCCTCAGTCTCCCGGAGGCTTTTTCTGATGCTCCGTCTGCCCTCCTCAAGAGCCTCGGCAAATCTGCCGCTCTCCTGCTTTTTCTTTATATCGTCAAGCTGCCCGAGGACGAAATCGCTTGTCACCTTCGCGCTCTGAAGTATCTGAGCCGCCTTTTCCTGAGCCTTTTCAAGCTCTCTTTCGGCGATCTCGGCCTTCTTCTTCAGCTTTGCCTCCTCCGCGTTCCGGAATGCCTCGTATTCTCGGCGCTCCTTTATCGCTGCATCGCGTTCGCGCTCGGCTTCGATGCGGTTTTTTTCAAGCTCCTCGATCACGTTCTCAAACCGGCGGTTGTCGTTTGACAGCCTGTCCTTCGCCGCCTCGATTATGTCATCGTCGATACCGAGCTTTGACGATATCGCAAAAGCGTTTGACTTTCCGGGCGTTCCGATTATCAGCCGGTAGGTCGGACGGAGGGTCTCGACGTCGAATTCGCACGACGCATTTGTCACCCCGTCGGTCTCAAGAGCGTATGCCTTCATCTCGGCATAGTGGGTCGTCGCCGCACAGAGCGCGCCGTATCTTCTTACCTTCTCGATTATCGCCGTTGCCAGCGCCGCGCCCTCCGTCGGGTCGGTTCCGGCTCCGAGCTCATCGAAAAGCACAAGGCTCCTGTCGCTTATCTTCGAGAGGATATCAACGATGTTCACCATATGCGCCGAAAAGGTCGAAAGCGACTGCTCGATGCTCTGCTCGTCACCGATATCGGCAAGCACCGAATCGAAAACACAGACTTCGGAGCCCTCGGCGCACGGGATATGAAGCCCCGCCTGCGCCATCAGCGACATAAGCCCGAGAGTCTTGAGCGAAACCGTCTTGCCTCCGGTGTTGGGACCTGTGATTATCATGGTGTCATAGCTCCCGCCGAGCTCGACCGTGACCGGAACCACCTTTTTCTTATCGATAAGCGGGTGTCTTGCCCTGCGGAGGAGCAGATATTTTCTGTCGTTCACCACCGGCTCGACCGAGTCGGTGCGGCAGGAAAGCTCACCCTTTGCGAAGATGAAGGCAAGCTCGGTTATGTTGTAATAATCGGCGGTTATCACCCCGCCGTTCGCAGCACATTCAGCCGAAAGTTCGGCAAGAATCAGCTCAATCTCGCGCTCCTCGCGCTTTTCAAGAGCCTTCAGCTCGTTGTTTGAATCCACCACCGCAAGCGGCTCTATGAACAGCGTTGCGCCGGATGCCGAGGTGTCGTGAACAAGTCCCTTTATCTCGCCCCGGTACTCCGCCTTGACGGGAACGACGTATCTGCCGTTTCTTATCGTGACTATGTTTTCCTGAAGATATTTTCCGAAAGCTCCGCTTACGTATCTTTGCAGGTTGTCCTTTATCCGGTTGTTCTCGACCCTGATCTTGCGCCTTATCTCCGCAAGCTCCGGGCTGGCTTCGTCGGCGATCATGTCCTCGGCAATTATCGCTCTTGTTATCTTTGTTTCAAGCGGACGGTCGGAGACAAGTCTGCCGAATATTTCGGTAAGCCCCTCTCCGGGGTCGCCTTCTTTCCTGTCACCGAAGAAATAGTCATACAGCCGCCTTGCCGTGCAGAGCAGCGCGGCAACGTCAAGAAGCTCGACCGGGGTCATCGTCGCACCTTTTTCGGCTCTGTCGATCGAAGCGGTTATGTCCTTCACGTTTCCGAAGGACGGCATTCCCTTGGCGGTGAGAAGATTTTTCGCGTCGGTCGTCTGCCGCAGCTTCTTTTCGATCATGTATCTGTCATTGTCCGGCATAAGCCGGTATGCAAGCGCCTTTGCACCCTCCGTGGGTGCGCATTCCGCAAGCATCGCCGTGATCTTGTCAAACTCAAGCGTTTTCACGGCTTTGTCAAAATATGTTGTCAATTCATCTGTCCTTTCATCCGGCACCGCAAATGCCGGAGTCGGTCAAACATCACAGTTTTTTTATCCTGTTGTAGAATTCAAGCGTCGGAAGACTGCGCTCCGTCTGGTTGACGAGATACTTCTCGCAGACGCGGCAGAAATCCTCTTTTTCCTCATCAGGGAGCGCGAACGAGAATATCTTTTTCGGCGGACAACCGATGACATACCTCAGCGCGCCGAGAACGGCGGGAGAAAGAGGCAGAATGATCCGTGCCGTCGATATATCCTCCGCAGTTCTTTCCGTCTCGCCGTTTCCGAAGCAGTTGTCGCAGGCGATGCTGCCGTTCATCACGTCAAGGTACATTCTTTCCGCGTTTTTCCTCCCGCATACCGCGCAGGCGGAAAGCTCCGGACGGAAGCCGACAACCGACGCACAGCGCATCTCGAACACCGCCTTTATGAAATCGGTGTCACGGTCTGTCTCGGAGAGCATATAGAGCGTATTCAGGACAAGGGAGAGCATCTCGCTTTCGTCGCTGCTATCAACGCACACCTCTCCGGCAACATCGGCGGCATAAACCGCGGCGGCATTCCGCGAAAGCGACGTCCTCAGACCGAAGAACTGCTCTATCAGCGATGCCTCGGAAAGCGTATAGTATCCTCCGCGCTCCTTCACGGTGAATTCACTGTAACAGAGCAGCTGGGAGCAGACCATGTTCTTGTTTCTCAGGCTCTTTGCTCCCTTTGCACAGACGGTTATCTTCCCGTGTTCGGCGGTGAGAAGCGTAAGCAGCTTGTCATTTTCGCCGTAATCACACTCACGTATCACAAGCGCGGGAAATGTAAGAATGTTCATTGTCCACCCTCGCGGAGATCAGTATGCGTCCCTGCCGAACCCGAAACTGTTCAGGTTCCGGTCATCGTTGCGCCAGTTCTCCTTTACCTTAACCCACAGGTTCAGGTAGACTCTGACGCCGAAGAAGTTTTCCATGTCCTCTCTTGCGTAGGTACCGATCTTTTTCAGCTGACCGCCGTGCTTTCCGATGATTATGCGCTTGTGCGATTCCTTCTCGCAAAAAATCTCCGCACGCACGGAAAGCAGCTTCGGAGTCTCCGAAAAATCCTCTATCACGACTGCGGTGCCGTGCGGTATCTCATCGTCAAGTGTTCGGAGGAGCTTTTCCCGGATAATCTCGGCAGCGATCTGTCTTTCCGGCTGGTCTGTTATGTCATCGGCTGCAAAAAACCAGTTTCCTTCGTGCAGAAGCCGCGACGCCTCGTCAATAACGTCCTGAACCCCTCTTCCGTGCTCGGCTGAGGTCGGAACTACCGCGGAAAAGTCATAAAGGTCCCGGTATTCAAGTATGCTTTTTCCGACAGCCTCTCCGCCGACCCTGTCGGTCTTGTTGATGACAAGGATTGCCGGAAGCTTTTTTGCTGATATCCTCTGAATTGCGGCAAGATCGGTGGCTCCGGGCTTCATTCCCGCCTCGACGACGACGATGCAGGCGTCTACCTCTCCGATCGTGTCAGACACCGTCCTGACCATGAAGTCACCAAGGCGGTTTTTTGCCTTTATAAGTCCGGGAGTATCAAGGAAAACGAACTGATCCTCTCCCTTTGTAAGTATGCCGGTTATCCTTGTACGGGTAGTCTGCGGTTTGTTCGAGACTATCGCTATCTTCTCTCCGAGCATGGCGTTGAGAAGGGTGGATTTCCCGACGTTCGGTCTTCCGAGTATTGCTATAAAGCCTGTTCTCATATATGTTGTTCCTTTGTTTTTCGGTTGTCCGCCGCACCGGTACCGTGCGGCTGTAAATGTTTATCTTGTCATTCCGGCGGATATCAGGATCTCGTCCTGTCTTGCGAACATATCGCGTTCGTCCTCCGGGGATGTCTCGTGGTCGTATCCGAGAAGGTGGAGCATTGAATGCACCGTGAGAAATGCCACCTCGCGTTCAAACGAATGCCCGTATTCCTCCGCCTGCGTCTGCGCCCTCTCAAGCGATATCACGATATCTCCGAGAAGCACAGCGTCGCCGTCGGTGTCGTAATCCTCCCCGTCAGAAAGCGGAAAGGAAAGCACATCGGTCGGACGGTCAACGTTCCGGTACTCGCGGTTGAGCGCGTGAATCCCTTCGTTGTCGGTAAACGTGACGGAAACCTCCGCCCGCCTGCCGAAATCCTCAAAATCAAGCACGGCAAGCACAGCCCTCTTCACAAGCCTGCGCAGATCGGGAGTCATCTTTATTTTCTTCTGATCATTTTTTATTAAAACGGTAGCTTTTGCTTTCATTCTGTTTTGCGGCTCTTTCCTTTTCGTATTTTTCGTACGCGGTGATTATTCTCTGAACAAGGCGGTGGCGCACCACGTCGCGCTCCGTAAAATGATGGACAGCGATATCGTCGATTCCGTCAAGAATCTTTATCGCCTCGACAAGACCGCTTCTTGCACCCCTCGGCAGGTCGGTCTGGGTTATGTCGCCGGTAACGACCGCCTTTGACCCCGAGCCGAGACGGGTCAGGAACATCTTCATCTGCTCCGGCGTCGTATTCTGCGCCTCGTCAAGGATTATGAAGGAGTCGTCAAGCGTCCGCCCCCGCATATAGGCAAGCGGTGCGATCTCAATGATCCCCCTCTCGATGTTCTTCTGATAGGTTTCGGTTCCCAGCATCTCAAACAGCGCGTCATACAGCGGGCGGAGATACGGGTCGATCTTGTTCTGAAGGTCGCCCGGAAGATATCCCAGCTTCTCTCCCGCCTCAACCGCCGGTCGGGTCAGGATTATCCGGGAAACGGTTTTCGCTCTCAGTGCCTTCACCGCCATCGCAACGGCAAGAAACGTCTTTCCTGTTCCGGCAGGACCCACTCCCATAACGACCGTATTGTCACGGATAAGCCCGACATACCGCTTCTGCCCCACGGTCTTTGCCTTTATCGGCTTTCCGCGGTTGGTTATGCAGATGCAGTCGCCGTCGATCCCGTCAAGCTCCCCGCTCTTCCCGTCCCTGACCATGCCGATAACATAGTCCGTGTCATTTTCGGTCAGCTTTCCGTTCAGCGCCGCAATGCGTTTCATGTAATTCAGCGCCTCTGCGGCTTTTCCGGTATTGCCGGGATCGGCACCGCTGACCGATATTGCGTTTCCTCCGGCATTCTCGCTGTCATGCGCCGAAATATTGACTTCAAACGCATCCTCAATCAACCGGATATTTGCATCATAACCGCCGAAGATCATAGCTGTCTGATCAAGGCTGTCGGTATATATTGTCTTTTCAGTCATAAGTTAATCATTGCCTTTCGGATCCGCGGCTTATTCCTATCGGAACCTCCTCCGCGATGTTCATAATGCACACCACAGTCCGGACAAGGTGCATCTCCCCGTCCGCAGCAAAATGCTCCGACGATACCGAAAGGATCTCAGCTCCGGAGAGGACCGAGGAGAACATATCCGTCATCTCACGCTCCGCGCGCATAAGCGCCTCATCCTCTGTGAGTATAACGTTTTCGGTCCGGTATTCCTCGCAGTATCCGGTGACAATGCTGACCGGAAGCGCAATGCCGCCGGTAAGCCTGCCGCCCTCGAACAGAACAAGCCGTCTTTTATCCTCTATTATATCACACCCGTCGGGTAAAATTCCACTGTTTTCTTTAAGTTTTATCGTTTTTCCGAAGAAATTTATGCTTTTCGAGAGGTTTTTTCTCCCGGTAAAGGTCTTTTCGACGGTTTCAAACGGAATCACAGCCTCAAGCCTCACCTCAGTCTCGGCATAGACCCTCGCGCGGGAACGGACGGGCAGATATCCTCTTTCGCCCTCTTTTCCGATCTCAAGGACACCGTTTACGAGAAGCTGTCCCTTTTTCACGCTCTCCCCGGCTCTGACCTCAGTCCTGCCGCTTGCCGTTTCGACTCTTACGATTTTTCCGTCACAGGCGGCGACAAGATTTGTCGGAGTGCCGTTTCCGTCGTCGTTTATGTCCTCTTTGGCACGGAGTTCAATGACCTCGACCCGCGCCGTCGTACCTATCATGTTTACCGACACCCACGATATCCCGTCGTTTTCAAGCACAAGCCGGTGACAGATCGAATAAAAATCGACCGACGGTATTTTTGTCCCGATACCGAACCCCAGATCACCGAGAGACGATATTATCTCCTCGTCGCTCAGCCTCTCGTTTCCCGACACGGTTATGTCCCATACATAAAGCGTTGACAGCTTTACAAGCACGGCAAATATGACAAGCCCGACCGGGATCCCGATACGCTTTCTGTACCGGTAAACAAGATACGGAAGCCCGTGCCGCCGCTCGGTCACTACAACCTCCTCCGGGAGCAGACGGATAAGTTTTCCGTACTCGGAGTCGGTCATCGAAAAGCGCAGCATCCCGTCTCCGCACCGCCTCATTCCCCGGCTGTCGATCCCGTTTTTCATCACGGTGTTGCAGATTTCCGCCGCATATTCAGCCGGGCAGACAGCGTCGCGGTACCCGGCAAGCCAGTCGAGAAGATCGGATATCAGCATTTTTCCTTCCCCTTCCCGTCCGAAAGCGACACCGAACCGATCACCCCGCTCAGCCTGACGGTTCCGCCGCCGAAGGTCTCGATCATCAGATTTTCTCCGCATACGGTGACGTTCATTCCGGTCACGGCAATCTCCGCCTTTTCGCTTCCGTATGAGATTATCTCACGGCATCCGCATATCCTGACGCTGGAATTGCCCTCGATCTCCGTATACTGACACGCCCCGAACGCTCCCTCCGGCATATCGGCGGCAGCGGCAAATTTTCTTTTCAGCCTTTCCAAAACGCATAAGTCCCCCAATCGGCAAGTATACATAAAAACGGTACGGCACTGTACCGCACCGACAGAATGATATGCAAAACGGAGGAATTACATTCATGGACAGGACAGCGGAAGGAAAGGGCGGAAAACTGCTCCGCACGGCATTGTGTACGGCGGCGCTTGTATCGGTATTTGTCATGACCGCGTCATCGGAAAGGGTGTCGGCAGGGGTCACGTCGGCTATGAAACTGTGCGTGAAGTCTCTTATCCCGGCGATATTCCCTTTCCTTGTGCTGAACGGCATTCTTGTGAGGTGCGGCTTCCCGGAAAAGGTGGGGAAAATCATCGGAGCGCCGGTTTCGTTTCTTTTCGGAATCGACAGAAGCCTTGCCGCGGCGGTCGTAACCGGATTTCTCTGCGGCTTTCCGGCAGGTGCAGCGGCGGCAGACGGTATTTTCGCATCGGGGCTCTGCCGGAAGGAGGATGTCGGACGCGCGTCTCTCTGCTCCTCGTTTGCCTCGCCGGGATTCATGATTGCCGGGGTCGGCGTCTCGATGCTCGGAAGCGCAAGAGCCGGGATAGCCCTGTGGCTTTTTCAGGCGGCGGCTGTAATCTGTGCGGGAATCACTGTAAACCTTGTCTCTCCGGTAAAACTCTCCGGAAACGGTTATACCGGCAGAAAGGTTGCCGTCTCTCCGCTCTCCGCGGTATCTGCGGCAGTGAAGGAATCGGCGGAATCGATGCTCGGGATCTGCGGTTCGGTGATATTCTTCTCTGTCTTTTCCGGTTTTGCACTGTCGCTCGGTTCTCTGCCGGCTGCGGTGCGGTGTGTGATTGCCTGCTTCTTTGAAATGACGTCGGGAACGGCGGCAGCGGCGGAGATGCTCCCCCCGGATATCGCATTTGTCGCCGCGGCATGGGCTGCCGGATGGTCGGGTGTTTCGGTGCACGCGCAGACCTCGCTTGTGACGGGCGGAAAGACAGGCGGCAGATATGTTGCCGGAAAGGCTCTGACCTCGCTCCTGTCGGCACTTTTCGCTGCGGCGGCACTTAAAACCGGGCTGATCTGAAAATTCTCCCGCATTTTCCGTCATGAATCAGCCGTTTTTTTCGGTATTTTCAGAAAAAAGACGAAACAAACTAAAGAAAATGCAGGAAAGGTATTGCAAAAATTCATGAAGCGTGATATAATCTTTTAAACGCGCCGGATTGCCGGCGTAATATGACAACCTCCGGAGGAAAAAATGCAGGAAAAGAACAATATCCCTCAGGGACAGACGCTTGAATTCTCAACCGCAACAAATCTGCTTGAGCAGTCGGCTTATAAATATCAGCTTCAGGACAGAGAAACACCGAACCTCTACCGCCACCTGTTCGACTACGAATCGGTGCCGAAGGTCTCTTTCAATCACCGCTACGTGCCGGTCAATATGCCGGAGGAGATCTGGATAACCGACACCACATTCCGCGACGGACAGCAGTCCACCTCGCCCTTTACTGTCGGACAGATCGTTGACCTGTTCAGGCTGCTCCACAAGCTCGGCGGACCGAAGGGGCTTGTGCGTCAGAGCGAATTTTTCATTTATTCCGAAAAAGACCGCCGCGCCGTCGAGGAGTGTATGTCCCTCGGCTATGAATTCCCGGAGGTCACAAGCTGGATACGTGCGAACGAAAAGGATTTCGAGCTTGTAAAATCCCTCGGCCTGAAGGAGACCGGCGTTCTCGTCTCCTGCTCGGATTATCACATATACAACAAGATGGGGCTTACCCGCGCAAAGGCTATGGACAAATACCTCGGCATCGTCAAGAGCGTGCTTGACAGAGGCATCCGCCCCCGCTGTCACTTCGAGGACATCACCCGTGCCGATTACTACGGCTTTGTCGTCCCGTTTGCAGAGGCTTTGGCGCAGCTCTCGGAGGAGTCGGGTATCCCGATAAAGATCCGTGCCTGCGACACGATGGGCTTCGGTGTAACCTATCAGGGTGCCGCTCTTCCGAGAAGTGTGCCGGGAATAGTTTACGGTCTTCAGCATTATGCCGGCTTCCCCAGCTCAATGCTTGAATGGCACGGTCACAATGACTTCTACAAGGTCGTTACCAACGCATCGACTGCATGGCTCTACGGCTGTTCCGGCGTCAACTGCGCCCTTCTCGGCATCGGCGAAAGAACCGGAAACTGCCCGCTTGAGGCAATGGCTATCGAATACGCATCCCTCCGCGGCACCGCCGACGGGATGGATCTTTCGGTCATCACCGAGATAGCAAACTATTTCGAACGGGAAATCGGCTACGAGATACCGCCGAGGACCCCGTTCGTCGGACGCAATTTCAACGTCACCCGCGCAGGTATCCACGCCGACGGACTTCTCAAGGATCAGGAGATATACAACATATTCGATACCGAAAAGATCCTCGGCCGCCCCGCAGCCGTAGCCGTCGATTCCCACAGCGGTCTTGCCGGCATCGCCTTCTGGATGAACGGCTATTTCAGGCTCACCGGAGACGACGCGATCGACAAGAAGTCTCCTCTCGTCGCAAGGATAAAGGAAGAGGTCGACAGACAGTATGCCGACGGCAGAAACACCGCGATGGGTGATCAGGAGCTTGAGGAAATGCTCCGTCGGATCGACTTCGGCGAGTACGAAAGGCTCAGCCACATACATCTTAAGGAAGGGCACTGAAACGCACACGGTGCCCGGAACAGAACCGTGTCTGCCGGCACCCGACCGTCCCGCAGACACGGTTAATATTTCTGTCATATACATCCGCAAAATGACATAAACCTCCGGGAAATAATCAGTTAAATTCGGCAAAAATATTTCTTGCAATGTACACCAAAATGGTATACAATATATCCGGAATAAAAAGAACAATCCGGAAGGAGAACATATATGTCACGCTTCGTCTATGCCGACAATGCGGCAACGACAAAAGTTTCCCCCGCCGTCCTTAAGGAAATGATGCCTTACTTCGGCGAGGAATACGGGAATCCGTCAAGCCTTTACTCAAAGGGCAGAACCGCTTCCCTTGCGGTCGCCGGCGCAAGAGAGAGAATAGCAAAGGTCCTCGGCGCAAAGCCGAACGAGATCTTCTTCACCTCCTGCGGCTCCGAGTCAGACAACTGGGCAATCAAGGGCGCCGCTCACGCCAACGCTTCAAAGGGCAAGCATATAATCACAACCGTCTACGAGCATCACGCAGTCCTTCACACAATGGACGCGCTGAAAAAAGAGGGATTTGAGATAACCTACCTCAAGGTCGATTCCGACGGTCAGATAAAGCCGGAGGAGCTTGAGGCGGCGATCCGTCCCGATACCATCCTCATCGCAACGATGTTCGCCAACAACGAAATCGGCTCGGTGCTTCCGATAAAGGAATTCGCAAAAATCGCAAAGGCGCACAAGATCGCCTTCTTCACCGACGCAGTCCAGGCGATCGGAAATGTCCCGGTCAACGTCGCCGACCTCGGTGTCGATATGCTTTCGCTCTCCGGTCACAAGATCCACGCTCCCAAGGGTATCGGTGTCCTGTACGTAAGAACCGGAGTAAGGGTCGCAAACCTCATCGACGGCGGCGGTCAGGAACGCGGCAGACGCGGCGGCACCGAAAACGTCGCATACATCGTCGGCCTTGCAAAGGCTCTCGAGGACGCGGTCGCCGGCCTTGACGATATGCCGAGAATCGCCGCAATGAGGGACAGGCTTGCAAAAGAGATCACCGAAAAGATCCCCTATTCCCGCATAAACGGCGGTATGGAGCACCGCCTGCCCGGAAACATCAATATTTCGTTCGAGTTCATCGAGGGCGAAAGCCTTATCCTGCTTCTTGACATGGCGGGAATCTGCGCTTCCACCGGCTCCGCCTGCTCCACGGCTTCTCTTGAGCCGTCGCACGTCCTGCTCTCAATAGGGCTTCCCGCGGAAAAGGCTCACGGCTCGCTCCGCCTTACCATTTCACACGAAAATACAGACGAGGATATCGATTACATCCTTGAAAAGCTCCCGCCTGTCGTTCAGAGACTCCGCGACATGAGTCCGCTTTACGAACAGGTCGGAAAATCCGGAAAAACGGAGGAATAAAACAATATGGCTATGAATTACAGCGCAAAGGTCATGGACCACTTCTCGAATCCCCGCAACGTCGGAGAGATCGAGAACCCCTCAGCCGTCGGCGAAGTCGGAAACGCGGTCTGCGGCGACATAATGAAGATTTATCTGAAGATCGAAAACAACATCATCACCGACGTGAAGTTCCGGACCTTCGGGTGCGGCGCTGCCATCGCAACGTCGTCAATGGCAACCGAGCTCATAAAGGGCAAATCGGTCGACGAGGCCCTCGCGCTCACCAATAAGGCGGTCATCGAGGCGCTCGATGGGCTTCCTCCCGCAAAAATCCACTGCTCCGTCCTCGCCGAAGAAGCGGTTAAGGCGGCTATCAACGATTACTATCAAAGAAACGGCATCGATAAGCAGGTGGAGGTTCACGGCGTGACCTGTCACGGCGACTGCTCGTCATGTACCGTTGAGCACTGAACATTTACTCAAAAATCCCTCATCGCGAAAGGCGGTGAGGGATTTTTCGTGTTCATGATTGCTTTGTACCGTCAGACGGAGTAAAAATCAATACTCCCCCTCATCCTTCTCCATAAGCGCTCTTACGGAAAGGCTGACCTGG
>ERZ827512.314-NODE-314-length-70056-cov-20.081642_pt1 | contig 70056 bp, 52 predicted proteins | sample MGYA00519916_ERZ827512 | MGnify/ENA primary metagenome ERZ827512 (study PRJEB31778, sample SAMEA3449335) | human gut metagenome | biome: human gut; feature: human-associated habitat; material: faeces | place: United Kingdom | collected 2010/2012 ... | reverse complement strand
GGTCTACATGGAAAAGCAGACCGGCGTCACCTTCAAGGACGTGGCCGGTCAGGACGAGGCCAAGGAGTCCTTACAGGAGATCATTGATTTCCTCCACAATCCCCAGAAGTACACCGCCATCGGCGCGAAGCTGCCAAAGGGTGCGCTGCTGGTGGGTTCTCCCGGCACCGGCAAGACGCTGCTGGCCAAGGCTGTGGCGGGCGAGGCTAACGTCCCCTTCTTCTCCATTTCCGGTTCGGACTTTGTGGAGATGTTCGTGGGCATGGGCGCAAGCCGTGTCCGTGACCTGTTCCAGCAGGCGGCGAAGGTCGCGCCCTGCATCATCTTTATTGATGAGATCGACGCCGTGGGCCGCGCCCGGGACAACCGCTACGGGAACAATTCCGAGCAGGAGCAGACGCTGAACCAGCTGCTCAGCGAGATCGACGGCTTCGAGCCGTCCAAGGGCATCGTGTGTCTGGCGGCCACCAACCGCCCCGAGATTCTGGACAAGGCACTGCTCCGTCCCGGTCGGTTCGACCGCCGGATCATCGTGGACAAGCCCAACCTTCAGGGACGGCTGGATACGTTGAAGGTACACACCCGGAAGATCAGGCTGTCCGACGATGTGGACCTGCGGAAGATCGCTCAGGCCACGGCCGGCGCGGTGGGCGCCGACCTTGCCAATCTGGTCAATGAGGCTGCTCTCCGGGCTGTGCGCAAGGGCCGTCAGCTGGTGAATCAGGAAGACCTGCTGGTGTCCTTCGAGACGGTCATTGCCGGTACGGAGAAGAAGAACACCGTTCTGACAGACATGGAAAAGCGGCTGGTCGCCTATCACGAGGTGGGTCACGCACTGGTGGCGGCGCTGGAAAAGCATTCCCAGCCCGTGTCCAAGATCACCATTGTTCCCCACACCTCCGGCGCGCTGGGCTATACCATGCAGATGCCCGAGGAAGAAAAGTATCTGTCCACTGCTGAAGAACTGCGCACGGAACTGCGTACTCTGGTGGGCGGACGTGCTGCCGAGCAGGTGGTGTTCGGCGTCCAGACCACCGGCGCTGCCAACGATATCCAGCGGGCGACCGCGCTTGCGAGAAACATGGTGACCCAGTACGGCATGAGCGAAAAATTCGGGCTGATGTCCACGGCTTCGGTGGAAAACCAGTATCTGGACGGGCAGGCGTATATGGACTGCTCTCAGGAGACCGCCGCCGAGGTGGACAAGGAGGTCATGGAGATCTTGCAGAAGGCCTACGCCGACGCCAAGCGCATTCTGACGGAGAACCGGGGACTGCTGGACGAAATTTCCGAGTTCCTTCTGGTAAAGGAGACCATCACCGGCGACGAGCTGATGGCCTACGTCAACGCGGACAGGAACGCCCTTCCCGCGGCGGAAAAGACGGAAGAATAAAAAACAGTCAACAGCCACGGCGGGTCTGCCGTGGCTGTTTCAGTAAATCAGGATTTCAGGTGATGAAATGAAAACGACCTTAAAAAGCTGGGCTGAGATTGTCATTGAATCTGTAAACTACATCATCATAAGCTATGCACTCAGCTGCATGACCTTTCTTTTCAGAACAGATTGGTTGTTCATTCTGTTCTTTGCTTCGGAGATCTGGCTGTTGAGCAAGTATTTTGCGACCTTAAATAAACTGACAAAGAGCAAAATCGTATCCGACGCGGTATGGGTTTGCAGCCTGATTATTGTAGGCTTTCTTATGTATTTTGTCGGATATGTTGATGGAACGCTGGTTCCTTTCGCTTCTTAAGACCAGGTTTCCCATGAATAAAGTTGAGCCGCCGGTTATCCGGCGGCTCGTTTGCTTCAAAGAGGAAGAAGGCGTTTTATTCGCCCAGCGCGAGGAAATCCGCCGGGTTCATAGGTTCGTCCTGATGGGTGACGCTGAAATGGATGTGGCTGCCCAGCGTGGTCTCCACCAGAGCGGTGTCGCCCACATAGCCGATGACCTGCCCGGCGCTTACCGTGTCCCCGGACTTCACCGGGATGTCCTGACTCAGGCTGGCGTACCGGGTGAGGTAGCCGCCGTCGTGGCGGATAACCACGGTGTAGCCCATGGAGTCGTCCTCGTAGACGGTGTAAACCTCACCGTCCGCAGCGGCGCAGACCTCAGTCCCCGCGTCCGCGGCGATGTCCACGCCGTTGTGGACGCGCCAGTCCCGGGTGGTCTCATTGTAGCTCAGCGCCTCCATGGAGTAGGCGGAGATCTCCTCGCCGGAAACCGGAGACGTGGTCTTGAACGGCTTCTTCGCGGTGGGAGCGGGGGTTGTACCCTGAGTCGCGGGGGGCGTGGACTGAGTCTGGGGCTGGGTAGCCAGCGCCGGGACGTCCTCGGCTTCCATGGTTCCTACGAGGATGTCTTCCCCCACGGATTCCTGAATGGAGACTTCCTCCGCACGGTTGGCGTTTCGATAGTATACATAGCTGGTGATCCCGATGGCGGCTGCGCACAGGATCAGGGCTATGTAGTAGCCCTTTCCGCCGCGGCCGGCATGTTTGTTGTCGCTCATTTGTTAAGCACCTCCGAGGCTGATTATTGCCGGGATTTCCGGAGGTTAAACATAAAGAACGAAATATTTCGGGATTATTCTCCCAGCCGCTCGACGATCTCCCGGATGGCGTCCGCCTGCTTTTGGGTCAGCGCCGCCTGTCCGGCGTCGCAGCGGGCGAAGTATTCCGTCAGGTTCACTTCGTATTCGGTGCCGATCTCGGTCTCCACCGTGAACTCCGTGGAACAGCTGCAAATATCGTCGCTGGTATAGTCCAGATTTTCCAGAATGGCCGTCAGCGTAACGGCGTCGCTGCCGGAGAGCGTGTAGGCGCTTCCGTCCAGCGTTACGGTGACGGAGATGTTCCCACAGTAACCGTCCTCTGTGCCGCCGGTGGTTTCGGGTTCGCCCGCGGGGGCGTGGGTGTGACCGCCGTCCGCAGGAGCGGCTTCCTCAATGGCATCGAAATTGGGGGCGGCGTTCTTCTGGTCGGCCGCTTCGGCAATGGACATCGGGGCTTTATCTACGGCCGCGGCGGTCTTGGAGGAACCCATGTGGCCGAAGAAATAGGAGAACATGGTGCCCGCCAGCAGCACTACCGCGAGACAAGCGGCCATGGCCGCCCAGCGCTGCCAATGCACCTGGGGCTTCTTGGCCTGAGTGCGCAGGGCGTCCGTTTCGGCGACCAGATCGGCGGGAAGCAGACTCAGCGCGTCATGAAGTTTTTCGGAAGTCATACGCTAAAGCCCTCCTTTTCCAAGTACTCCTTCAGCCCTGCCCGGGTGCGGTAGAGCAGGCTCTTGCACTTGCTTTCCGACATGCCGCAGTAGGCTGCGACCTCTTTCAGTGAGTCGAGAAAATAGTACCGCCCGATGAAGGCGTTCCGGGCTTCCTCACTTTGCAGCCGCAGGTAAATGCCGATGGTGTCGGCCAGCAGCTTGACGTTGATGATCTCCTCGGTGGTGTTGCCCCCGGACACGCAGTCGTCCAGCTCGGACAGGGACAGGGCATATTGGGAATCCCGCCGCTTGTCCCGGGTACGGTAGCGGAAGCGGTCGATGGAAATGCGCCGGGTGAGCTTGGCAAGATACGTGGAAAGCACCGACGGCCGCTGGGGCGGTATGGAATTCCATGCGGCGAGGTATGTATCGTTGACGCTCTCCCGGCTGTCCTCCATGTCCGCGAGGATGTTGCAGGCGATCTTGGTCAGGTAGCGGTCATATTTGGTCTGGGTCTCCTGAATGGCGGTTTCGTCCCGGTTCCAGTACAGTGTGACGATCTGTTCGTCTTCCATTTGCGTCACTCCTTCCTATCAATAGATATCTCGACAAATTTCTGACTTGGTTGCAAAATTCAAAAAACTTTGTAAGAATACGCGCCCCGCCGGGAAACCACGGCGGGGCGCAGCAATTTATTCCTCTTCCAATACCGCGATGTGAACGGTGTCCAGCTGGCTCTTGTCCACGGTGGTGGGTGCGCCCATCATCAGGTCCTGCGCGTTCTTGTTCATGGGGAAGGTGATGACCTCCCGGATGGACTCTTCACCGGTAAGCAGCATAATGAGACGATCAACACCGGGAGCGGCGCCCGCGTGCGGGGGCGCGCCATAGGTGAAGGCGTTGTACATGGCGGGGAACTTGGCCTTGACGTCGGCCTCGCCCAGACCCACCATCTCGAAGGCCTTGACCATGATCTCCGGGTCATGGTTCCGCACAGCGCCGGAGGCGGACTCGTAGCCGTTGACAACCAGATCGTACTGATCGGCCTTGATGGCCAGCAGCTTGTCCATATCGCCCTCGGCATCCTCCAGCGCCTTCAGGCCGCCCTGAGGCATGGAGAAGGGGTTGTGGCAGAATTCCAGAGCGCCGGATTCCTCACCGATCTCGTACATGGGGAAGTCCACAATCCAGCACAGAGCGTATTGCTCCTCGTCAAAGTGACCGGGAATCCGCTTGCCCAGCATGGTACGAATGACACCGGCGGTCTTCTGGGCGACGGCTTTCTTGCCCGCCGCCATGCAGACGAAGCTGCCGGGCTTCAGGTTCAGCTTGGCGGTCAGCGCATCCTTGCAATCCGTCAGGAACTTGGAAACGCCGCCGGTGAGATTTCCGTTTTCGTCCACCTTCACCCAGCAGGCTTTGCTGCCGGTCTGGACTTCCACGTCGGCCAGCAGCTTGTCGATCCACTTCCTCGCCTGGGTGAAGTTGTCCACGGCGACAGCCTTGACGGTCGCGCCCTCGAAGGGGGTGAAGCCGCAGCCCTGCACCTCAGCGGTGATGTCCTGAATTTCCAGATCGATACGCAGGTCGGGCTTGTCGGAGCCGTAGCGTTCCATGGCCTCATTATAAGGAATGTGGCGGAAGGGGGCGGCGGAGACCCGCTTGTACTTGCCGAACTTGTGGAACACGGGCACCAGCACATCTTCCAATACGCTCAGTACGTCCGCCTGACTGGCAAAGGCCATTTCCATATCCAGCTGGTAGAACTCGCCGGGGGTGCGGTCGGCACGGGCGTCCTCGTCCCGGAAGCAGGGGGCAATCTGGAAGTAACGGTCAAAGCCGGAGGTCATCAGCAGCTGCTTGAACTGCTGGGGCGCCTGAGGCAGAGCGTAGAACTTGCCGGGGTGGTTCCGGGCGGGAACCAGATAGTCCCGGGCGCCCTCGGGGGAGGAAGCGGTGAGGATGGGGGTGGTGATCTCCAAAAATCCCTTCTCGGTCATCAGCCGCCGCAGCTCGGCCACCACCTGACAGCGCAGGACGATGTTGGACTTCACGGCGGGGTTGCGCAGGTCGAGGAAGCGGTATTTGAGCCGGGTGTTCTCGTCGGCGTCCTTGCTCTTGTTGATCTCAAAGGGCAGCTGGTTGTGAATGCACTTGCCCAGCACCTCGATTTTTTCGGGGACGACCTCGATCTCGCCGGTGGGGAGCTTGGGGTTCTTGCTCTCCCGCTCCCGGACGGTGCCGGTGACGGAGATGGTGGACTCCTTGTTGATGGGCTTGATGAGCTTCATCATTTCTTCGGTTTCAATGACCACCTGAGTCGTGCCGTAGAAATCCCGCAGGACGCAGAACGCGAAATTCGCGCCCACCTCCCGGACATTCTCCAGCCAGCCAACGATGGTAACGGACTTGCCCGCGTCGGAAAGACGCAGCTCGCCGCAGTTATGGGTTCTGGATTGCATCATGGATGAAAACCTCTCTTATATCTGGTGTTTTCTGATTTAGCTGTCCTATTATCCCACAAACAACCGGAAAAGTCAATCTTTCCGGAAAGGAATTTGCACTCAGAGAAACGAAAAAGCGGTATCCCTTCATGCGCCGGGATACCGCTTCCGTATTTATCATACTTCTTCCGCCGCGACGGCTTCCAGCCATTTTTCCATGTAAACCTTCTGCACCACCGCCGCCGTGCAGCTGTAGAGCAGCCGCTTTTCGTCGGAGGAATCCTCGTCGGAGGATTCAATGGTCTCCCTGACCTCAAACTGGAACAGCAGGAGGTTTTCCAGCTCCCGGCAGAAGTAATCATAGGCTTTTTCCAGAGGATAGGTGCGCTCCTGAAGCCGCAGAAAGCAGGCCAGCGCGTCCAGGGACAGGACGTTCTTCGCCACGGCGATGAAGAAAAGATACGCCACCTGATCCCGGCTGTACTGCTTCTTCACCGGGCTGGACAGCAGCCCCCGCTTGACGTAGTTGCTGATCATGGACGCCGTGAGGGGCGTTTCCAGAATGGGGGACAGGTAGCGGCAGATATACTTGGTGGCCTGCTCCAGATACAGACCCACGTCGGGAATTTCCTGATAACGGGGCAGACGGAAGTCCTGAACGGACTGGCCGATCTGCTGTTTGATTTCCTGTTTCATCCATATCACCGGTGGTATTATACCGTAAAGCTAAGAAAAAGTCAATCTCAAAATCTTATCTTAAGATTATCTTGACATCTTCATCGGTTGCTGATACAATAACATCGGTTCTTAAAAAACCGATAACAAGGTTTGATCGAGGGATTATTATGAAATACAAAATTGTAGCGGATTCTGCCTGCAACATCGTCTCCGGGGAGGACAGCACGTTTGCCTCCGTTCCTATGAAGATCGTGGCGGAACGGGAATATGTGGACGACGCCCATCTGGACGTGGCGCAGATGGTGGAGGATCTGAAGCAATATAAGGGAAAGTCCGGCTCCTCCTGCCCCAATGTGGGGGAGTGGCTGGAAGCCTTCGGCGATGCGGATGAGGTCTTCGGCATCACCATTTCCAAGCACCTGTCGGGCAGCTACAACGCGGCGAGGCACGCCGCCGATACGTACATGGCCGAGCATCCGGCCAGAAAGGTGTTCATCTTTGATTCTCTGGCAACGGGACCGGAAATGATGATGCTGGCGGAGAAAATCCGTCAGTGCGAGGACGCGGGTGACGATTTCGAGACCACGAAGGAAAAGGTGCTGGATTATCACAACCATCTGCACACCCTGTTCTGCCTGGAATCCATGAACAACCTGGCAAGAAACGGTCGGGTGAATATCGCCGTGGCGAAGATCGCCGGGATGCTGGGCATCCGGGTGGCGGGAGAGGCCAAGGGCGGCCAGGTCGCCCCGGTGCATAAGCCCAGAGGACTGCGAAAAACCACCCAGATGCTGGTGGATATGGTCAGGGAGCGGGGCTTCCGGGAAGGCGGATATATCCGCGTCGCCCACTGCTTCGCCGAGGAAGCGGCGGCTGATTTCCGGGAAGCGCTGCTGGCGCAGTTCCCCAATGCCCGCTTTATGCTGGAGCCGACGACGGCTCTGTGCAGCTACTATGCGGAGGTGGGCGGCCTGATCATCGGCTTTGAAGGCGCGTTCAATACCCACAACGACAACCGGCACTTTTAACGCAAAATACATTGACCGGCGCGGCAATTCTGCCGCGCCGGTATTTTGCGCTTTGTGGTGGAAAAATGCCCCGGGATGTGCTATAATGGGGCGCAGTCATGATTTTGGAGGTACCATATGCTGCCGGAAGCCTTTTTGGAGCGCATGAAGCGCCAGCTGGGAGACGAATATGAAAGCTATCTTGACAGCCTGAACCGCCCCCGGGCGGTGGCGCTGCGGTTCAATCCCCTGAAAGGGGAGATCCCACAGCTGCCCTTCGTGGGACAGCCGGTGCCATGGGAGCCGATGGGGTACTATTACGACCCTGACGCCCGACCCGGCCTGCACGTTTTTCATGAGGCGGGAGTCTACTACCTTCAGGAAGCCAGCGCCATGGCGCCGGTGGCCTTGCTCGATCCCCAACCCGGCGAGCGGGTCTGCGACCTGTGCGCCGCTCCCGGCGGCAAGACCACCCAGATCGCCGGACGGATGATGGGGCGGGGCTTTTTGCTCTGCAATGAGATCAACCCCAAGCGGGCGAAAATTCTATCCCGGAACATTGAGCGCATGGCCGTTTCTAACGCACTGGTGACCAACGAGCATCCGGCCACCCTGGCGCAGCGGTTTGCCGGTTTCTTTGACCGGGTGCTGGTGGACGCGCCCTGTTCCGGAGAGGGAATGTTCCGGAAAGAGGAAGCCGCCGTCACGGACTGGAGTCAGGAGACCGTGGAGATGTGCGCCCGGCGGCAGGCGGAAATCCTGAATTCTGCTGCAGCGCTGGTTCGTCCCGGCGGGCATCTGGTGTACTCCACCTGCACCTTCTCCCCGGAGGAGGACGAGCAGGTGGTGGCGCGGTTTTTGGAAAATCATCCCGAATTTGTCCCGGAAACCGTGGACGCGCCGTGGTTCGAGGCCGGGGAAAACGGGAGCTTCCGCCTGTGGCCCCATAAGCTGCTGGGGGAGGGACATTTTGCAGCCGTGCTGCGTAAGATGGAAGGCAGCGAAGAAAGTACCGTGATTCCCGCCGGGGAAAAACTTCCGAAAACATGGCAGCCCTTTGCGGCCAGCCTTGGCATCCGCCTGTCCGACGGGAAGGCGGCCACCTTCGGAGACACCCTGTACTGGGCACCGCCCGATATGCCGGACATCCGAAAGCTGAAAGTCCTCCGCCCCGGACTGGAGCTGGGGACGGTGAAAAAAGACCGCTTTGAGCCTGCCCACGCGCTGGCGCTGTGGCTGAAAACCTGCGAAAACCAACAGGATTACCCGGCGGACTCCGGGGAGATAAGCGCTTATCTCCGGGGGGACGTGGTGCCGTCCATGCAGAAGGGCTGGTGCCTCGTCTCGGCGGGCGGCTATTCCATCGGCTGGGGAAAAGGCGACGGACGAGTGCTGAAAAATCACTATCCGAAGGGATTGCGGCGGTAATGAAGGGAGTTTTGCAGAGGAAAACTTCGGCAATTTCCCTTCCGGCAATGGTACTTTACAAGATTCGCTATGTATGGTATAATACCCTAGCCTATGTATGACGATTGACGAATCCAATCACAAGGAGAGGATATTCCTTGGCAAGATATGAAATTAACGGCGGTCATCCCCTGAACGGCACCGTCACGATCAGCGGCGCGAAGAACGCGGCCGTGGCGATCCTGCCCGCGGCTCTGCTGGTCAGCGGCAAGTGCCGGATCGAGAATGTTCCCAATATTTCCGATGTCCGGATTCTGATGAGTATTCTCGACGGGATGGGTGCGAAGATCGTTACCCCGGAACCCGGCGTGGTGGAGATCGACTGCGCGGACATTCATTGCAGCGAGCCGGATCAGCAGCTCGTCCGCAGAATGCGTGCCAGCTATTATCTGATGGGTGCGCTGCTGGGGCGGTTCGGCAGAGCTCATGTGGCGCTGCCCGGCGGCTGCAATTTTGCCTCCCGCCCCATCGACCAGCATATCAAAGGCTTTCTGGCGCTGGGCGCAGACGTTGACGAGACGGAAGAATATGTCGCTCTGACCCCCGGTCAGGAGGGACTGCATGGCGGCCGGATCAGTCTGGATATGGCGTCCGTGGGCGCGACCGTCAACATCATGCTGGCGGCGACCTTGCTGCCCGGTCAGACCATCATCGAAAACGCGGCGAAGGAGCCGCACATCGTGGATCTGGCCAACTTCCTGAACACCATGGGCGCGCGGATCACCGGCGCGGGCACGGATACCGTCAAGATCCGGGGCGTCAATGCCCTGCGGGGCGGCACCTACGCCATCATCCCCGACCAGATCGAGGCGGGAACCTACCTGGCAGCGGTCACGGCGGTGGGCGGCAACGTGCTGGTGCAGAACGTGATCCCCAAGCACATGGAGTGCATCACCAGCAAGCTTCAGGAAATGGGCGCGAAGGTCATCAATTATGACGATTCCATCCGCATCATGCGCACGGGAAAACTGCGGCAGACCACGGTCAAGACCCGTCCCTACCCCGGCTTCCCCACGGATATGCAGGCGCAGGTCTGCGTGTGTATGGCGCTGGCGGGAGGAACCAGCCGCCTGACGGAAAGCGTCTATGAGACCCGGTTCTTCGGCTACTGCACCGAGCTGGAAAGCATGGGCGCCAGCATCCGCATCAGCGGAAAGACGGCGACGGTCACCGGTGTCGATCATCTCACGGGCAGCACCGTTTTTGCCCACGATCTGCGGGCAGGCGCGGCGCTGGTCATTGCGGGTCTGGCGGCCAGAGGCACCACCTTTGTGGAGCACATTCATTTCATTGAACGGGGCTACGAGAATCTGGTGGAGAAGCTCCGGGCGCTGGGCGCGGACATCTGCCGGGTGGAGGATGAATCTTAGGAAACCCTTAGGCGGCTCTGAGCCTGCTCAGAGCCGCTTTTTGACAATTTTCTCATGACGGATTTGGTATGATGAAGTCGAAGCTACAGAAAGGAAGTACATACATATGAAGAAGCGATTTGTTTTGCACATTCTGGCGGCCTGTATGCTGCTGACGCTCCTTGCCCCCCGGGGCTTTGCCACGGAAACGGACCCACCCGTGGAGAGCTGCGGCGACGGACTTTCGTGGTCGCTGGACGGCAGCACCCTGACCGTTTCCGGCAGCGGCGCCATGAAGGACTTTGAAGGCGGCGCGCCATGGTCGGGCAGCGCGGATCAGATTCATACCGTCGTACTCACCGGCGGCGTGACCAGCGTGGGCGCGGGGGCGTTCACGGATTACAAAAACCTGACGGCGGTGGATTTCGGCAATTCCCTGAAGGAGATCGGCGCAAGTGCTTTTCAGGGCTGCGAGGGACTGACGAAGATATCCCTCCCGGCATCCTTCCGCCGGTTCGGCGCAAGCTCTTTTGAGGGCTGCACCAATCTGACGGAGGTCTATTGCAGCGGCGGTATGCCCTCCTTCAACGCCAACTGCCTGTGGAACGGCAATACCATCACCATCTACTGCCCGGTGAACAACATCTGGCCCAGCGAGTACGTGGAGGAGTTGGAAACCAATTTCCACGGCCGCCTGCAGGTGCTGACCGCCAACGGCTCCGACCCCTATCATTTTGAGGGCGAAGTCCAGGTAACCTCCCGGCCGACGGAGACGACGGCGCCGCCCACTACCCAGCCGGCGACCGAGCCGCCCACCGTCCCCACCACCCAGCCGCCCACGGTTCCCGAAACGACGCAGGCGACTCAGGCACCGGAGACCCTTCCCACGCAGCAAACGGTTCCCCCGACGCTGCCCGAGGAACAGAAGGACAGCTCTCCGGTAATCGGTATCCTCATCGGCGTTCTCATCGTCTCCGGAACGCTGAGCCTGCTGCTCATCGGCCTGCTCATCTACAGAAGAAAACGGGACGAGGACTACGACGACTGAGAACAGGGATAATTCGTTCAAACATATTTAACAACTTCCGGAAAAATCACTCATTTTTTGGTTTTTCCGGAAGTTTTTTTGGGCGTTACGGAAAAATTAAAAAAGTGGTTGTAAGTTCGGCAAAAATGATGTAAAATAATAAAATCCAATAGAATGCAAACTTGTATGAATAGCTCTTTTTCTGGAGGGATTTATTATGGAAAAACCCATTGTTCTTGTTATCATGGACGGCGTCGGCAAGGGTGACGGCGGCAGCGGCGACGCGGTCGCGGTCGCTAAGACCCCCACGCTGGATCATCTGCTTGCCACCTGCCCCCATACTTACCTGAAAGCCCACGGCACCGCCGTCGGTCTGCCCACTGACGATGATATGGGCAACTCCGAGGTCGGCCACAACGCGCTGGGCTGCGGCCAGATCTACTCTCAGGGCGCGAAGCTGGTCGGCGAGTCCATCGAGAACGGCACGCTCTATGCCTCCGAGACCTGGAAAGACCTGATTGCCAACGCCGTTTCCGGCAAGGCGCTGCATTTTCTGGGCCTGCTGTCCGACGGCAACGTCCATTCCAACATCCATCACCTCATTGCCATGCTGCGGGAAGCCCATGCCGAGGGCGTGAAGAAAGCCTACTGCCACATCCTTCTGGACGGCCGTGATGTGCCCGCCACCTCCGCGCTGGAGTATGTGGATATGCTGGAGAAGGTTCTCGCCGAGCTGAACACCGAGGGCTGCGATTACGCCATCGCCTCCGGCGGCGGCCGTATGCAGATCACCATGGACCGCTACGAGGCCAACTGGCCGATGGTAGAGCAGGGCTGGCGCACCCACGTTCAGGCAATCGGCAGAAGATTCCCCTCTGCCAAGGCGGCTATCGAGACCTACCGCGCAGAGACGGGCTGCATCGATCAGGATCTGCCCGCTTTCGTGGTCGAGCGGAGCGGCAAGCCTGTGGCGAAGATCGCCAACGGCGACAGCGTCATCCTCTTCAACTTCCGGGGCGACCGGGCGCAGGAGATCTCTCTGGCCTTTGACCGCAAGGACTTTGACCACTTCGACCGGGGCGACTACACCGGCGTGAAGTTTGCCGGTATGCTCCAGTACGACGGCGACCTGAAGATTCCCCAGCATTATCTGGTGCAGCCCCCCGTCATCAAGCACACCCTGACCGAGGTGCTGTGCGCCGCCGGAATCCATGAGTACGCCCTGTCCGAGACCCAGAAGTACGGCCATGTGACCTATTTCTGGAACGGCAACCGTTCCGGCAAGGTGGACGAGAATCTGGAAGTCTACGAGGAAGTCCCCTCCGACGTGATCCCCTTCGAGAAGGCGCCTGCCATGAAGTCCAAGGAGATCACCGAAAAGATGGTGGAGAACATGGCGTCTAAAAAGTTCCAGTTCCTGCGCTGCAACTTCCCCAACGGCGACATGGTTGGCCACACCGGCGTGTTTGACGCGGTGGTTTACGCCATGGAGTGCGTGGACAAGAGCGTGGCCGCCATTGTGGAGGCTGCCGACAAGTACGGCTACACCGTCCTGATCACCGCCGACCACGGCAACGCCGACCAGATGACCGAGACCAAGAAGGGAAAGACCTCCGTCCGCACGGCGCATTCCCTGAACCCCGTTCCCTTCATCATCTACGACCCCGACCACACCTGGGTCATCAAGGACGGCCACTACGGCCTTGCCAATGTGGCGCCCACCATTGTCAAGATGATGGGTCTGACCGCCCCTGACTGCTGGGAAGACAGCATGGTTTAAGGCGCTTGTAGCTCCCCTTTGTCAAAATACGTACTGAAAATTGGAGGTTGCATCTATGATCCGTCACGAAAATGAAAACGGAAGCGTCAATGTCAGCACCAGCGTCTACACGGACATTGTCGGCACCGCTGTCATCAACTGCTTTGGCGTCAAGGGAATGGCTGCCCGGAGCCTGTCTGACGGCTTGTACCACCTGCTCCGCCGGGAATCCGTGGGCAAGGGCGTGCATGTCCAGTTCAACGAGGACGACACCATTTCCATTGATCTGCATATTATCGTGGACAACAACGTAAACTTGAACGCCGTGGGCGCTTCCATTATTTCCGAGGTTCGCTATGTGGTGACCAACTGCACCGGCACCGAGGTTCGGGCCGTAAATGTTTATATCGATTCCATGGTGATCGGTTAAAGTTCGGAGGGAAATAAATTGAGAGAAACCATCAACGGAGCCGATCTTCGCAGAATGATCATCAGCGCGGCTGCCGCCATCGAGATCAACAAGCAGGCTCTCAACGAGCTGAACGTGTTCCCCGTGCCGGATGGAGACACCGGCACCAATATGTCCATGACCATCAACTCCGCGGCCTCCGACCTGCGCAAGACCGAGGACCCCGATCTGGAAAAAGCGTCCAAGGTGGCGGCCTCCGCCATGCTGCGGGGCGCACGGGGCAATTCCGGCGTCATTCTGTCGCTGCTGTTCCGGGGCATTTCCAAGCGCCTGAAGGGCAGCGAGGAGTGCGACGGCGTCCTGTGGGCGCAGGCGCTGCAGGAAGGCGTTGACGCCGCCTATAAGGCCGTCATGAAGCCCGCCGAAGGCACCATCCTCACCGTCGCCCGCCTGTCCGCGGCCAAGGCTGCCGACGCCGCCCGGGAGAACAACTTTATCGAATTCGTCCACGAAGCAGCCATTGAGGAAGCCGTGAAGGCGCTGGCCGATACCGTCAACCAGAACCCCGTGCTGAAAAAGGCCGGTGTTGTGGATGCCGGCGGCAAGGGCTGGGTCGTGGCGCTGGAAGCCATGCTCAGCGCCCTGCAGGGCGAGGACGTGGTGCTGCCCGAGAACGGCGCGGTGACGCAGACCAAGCAGAGCGCGGACTTCTCCGACTTCAATACCGAGGACATCACCTTCTCCTACTGCACCGAGTTCATTATTTCCCGGGAAAATGACCATGACCCTGAAAATCTCCGGGCGTTCCTGTCCGAGCTGGGCGACAGCCTTGTGCTGGTGGACGACGACGAGATCATCAAGGTGCATGTCCATACCAACGATCCCGGCAAGGCGCTGACCGAGGCGCTGAATTACGGCTCCTTCGTCACGGTGAAGATCGAGAACATGCGCCTGCAGCACACGGAAAAGGTGCTCTCCGAGCAGGAGGTCGCCCCGAAGATCGCAAAGCCGGAGAAGCCTCTGGGCGTCGTCTCCGTCTGCGCCGGTGCGGGCCTCGCGGATGTGTTCCAGAATCTGGGCGTCGATCAGATCATCTCCGGCGGCCAGACCATGAACCCCAGCACCCAGGACATTCTGGAGGCGGTGAACAAGGTGCCTGCCGAGACTGTCTTTGTCCTGCCCAACAACAAGAACATCATCATGGCTGCCCAGCAGGTAGACGCCCTGACCCCCAAGACCGTGGTGGTCATTCCCTCCAAGACCGTTCCTCAGGGCATCACCGCTATGCTGAGCTTTGCCCCCGAGGGAAGTGTTGAGGAAAACACCGCTGCCCTGACCGAGGCGCTGGACACCGTAGACACCATGCAGATCACCTACGCCGCCCGGAATTCCGACTTCGACGGCTATAACATCCATGAGGGCGACTATCTGGCGCTGTACGGCAATCAATTGTTCGGCACCAGCCAGGACATCCGGGTGCTGCTCAAGTCCCTGGCGGAAAAGGTTCGGGACGACGGCAAGGAGTATATCACGATCTACTACGGCGAGGACGTGAAGGAAAAGCACGCCCAGAAGGCGGCAGACATCTTCGCGGACATCTGCCCCAACGCGGACGTGAATCTGCTCAGCGGCGGACAGCCGGTATATTACTACCTGATCTCCGCAGAATAACACGGAAACGGAAGAATAACACGGAAACGGATTTGCCCGCAGCCCTTCGGGCTGCGGGCCGACTTGTCTAAAGTGGGGGAGACGATGAAGGAATTTCCCAAGGGCGGCCTGATCGGCAAAGTTATGGACGCCGCCAAGACTGTCAAGCAAATGCATATTCCCCTCCACGCCGCCTATGCCGCGTACTTTATTATTCTGGCTTTTTTTCCGGCACTGGTGCTGATCCTCAGCGTGCTGCGCTATACGGGGATGGAGGTGCGGGGCCTGATAGAGCTGCTGGGTGACATCCTGCCAAGTACCATGGTGGGGGACGCCGAGGAGCTGATTTACAGCACGTACCGCAATTCCTCCGGCGCGTTGGTGGGCGTTTCCGCCGTGACGGCGCTGTGGTCTGCCAGCCGGGGCATTTACGGTATGCTTACAGGATTGAACGCGGTTTACGGCGTGTCGGAAAACCGGGGATACATTTATACCCGCTCCATCAGTGTGGTGTATACCTTTGTGTTCATTCTGATCCTGCTGCTGACGCTGGTGCTCCACGTGTTCGGCAGCTCCATCATCAATCTCATGCGGCAGGTGGATAATCCGGTGGTGATCTTTTTCACCGACCTGATCGATCTGCGGTTTTTCCTGCTGCTGTTTTTGCAGAGTCTGGTCTTTACACTGATGTTCATGGCGCTGCCCAACAAGCGCAACCATTTTATGGAAAGCCTTCCCGGCGGCGTGCTGTCCAGTCTGGGCTGGCTGGTGTTTTCGGACATTTACTCCATTTACGTGGAGAATTTCTCCAAATATTCCACGATATACGGCTCGGTGTACGCCATTGCCATCACCATGCTGTGGCTGTACTGCTGTATGAGCATCCTGTTCTACGGCGGGGCGCTGAACCGGTATCTGATGGATAAATAAAGGAAACTCTGAACAAATCGTCTTCGGCTGAACAGCGGATCTTTTTCCCCAGCTGTGCGGTATTAAAAGTGGGAAATACACAAAGTATTCCTCCACTTTTAATACCTTCATCTGGTGAAAAATCTCTCGCTGTCAGCTCTCGCCGATTTATTCAGAGCTTCCATAATTTGAAAATTTCCGGGTTGTTTAACCGCAGTTCACAGTTCCTTTGTAGGATGTGGCAAAAAGGAGAAGTGCGGTATGTTTGGATATGTGACTGCCAGCTGGAAAGAGCTGACCGCCGAGGAGCAGAAACGCTACGGCGCGGTGTACTGCGGCATCTGCCGGGAGATCCGGCAAAGAAGCACGGGCATCGGAAGAGTTTGCCTGAGTTATGATATGGCCTTTCTGGCGCTGCTGCTGATGAGCCTGTACGAGCCGGAGGAGGAGAGCGGGAAAAAAGCCTGCCGCCTGCACTCTGTGAAGCCACGCCCATGGGTGGACAACGAATACATCCGCTACGCCGCGGACATGAACGTGGCGCTGGGCTATTACAACTGTCTGGACGACTGGCAGGATGATGGGAAACGCTCCGCCAAATTCATGGCGGACAAGCTGGAACCCTTTCTGCCGGAGTTGGAAGCCCGCTGGCCAAGGCAGCTCGGGGCGATCAGAAACTGCATTTCCAGATTATCCCAGTTGGAAAGGGGAAACTGCCCCAACCCCGACGAACCGGCCTCCTGCTTTGGCGAGCTGATGGCGCAGCTGCTGGTTTACCGGGAGGACATGTGGGCGAAAGATCTGGGGCAGATGGGCTTCAGTCTGGGCAGGTTCATCTATCTGCTGGATGCGGCGGCGGATTACGATAAGGACAAACGAAAAGGAAAATACAACCCGTATCTGGCCATGGGCATGGAAAGAGACGAGAAGCGCTGGGAGGAATACCTGGTGCTTGCCATGGGCAGATGCGCGGAACGCTATGAAAAGCTTCCTCTGGTGCAGGACAAGGCGCTGCTGGACAATATCCTGTACAGCGGCGTGTGGGTGAACTACCGGGGAAAGCGGAAAGAGGAGGCAGCCAACGATGGATGATCCGTATAAGGTTCTGGGGGTCAGCCCCGATGCCTCCGACGAGGAGGTCAAGCGGGCGTATCGGGCGCTGGCAAAGAAATACCACCCGGACAGAAATCCGGGGGACGCAGCCGCCGCGCAGAAAATGCGGGAGATCAACGCGGCCTACGAGCAGATCAAGGACCCGGATAAGGCGCAGCAGCCGGGCGCGGGCGGCGGATACGGCGGTTACGGTTACGGCGACCCCTTCGGCGGCTTTGGCGGCGGTTACAGCCGTCAGTCCTACGGCGAAACAGCGGGCGACCAGTACCAGCAGGCGGCGATGCGCTACATCCAGTTCGGCCGGTATCAGGAAGCATTGAACGTCCTGAACAACTCTCAGGAGCGCAATGCCCGGTGGTATTACCTCAGTGCGCTGGCAAACGACGCCCTGGGCAATCAGGTGACGGCGCTGGAGCATATCCGCCGGGCGGTGAGCATGGAACCCGACAATCCGGAGTATCTGAATGCGCTGGACGTCATCGAACACGGCGGCGCGGCCTACCGCCAGCAGGCGGGGAACTTCCGGGGATTTGCCATGGGCGGCACCCCCTGCGCAAGCCTGTGCCTGTGTTATGCTGCCCAGCTGCTGTGCTGCCGCGGCAATGGTTTTTTCTGCATTTAAGTTCTATAAAAGCGTATCGGCGTGACCTGTGCGGCCACGCCGGTTTTCGTTAAGTGAACCAAAGCCTATTTGTCCAGTCCGTCCCACTCATTCAGGAACTCGTCTACAAATTGCTGCATATACTGCGTCCGCTTTCTTGCGATGGCCTTGCCGGTTTCGGTGTTCATCATGCCTTCCAGCAGAAACAGCTTTTCGTAGAAGTGGTTCAGGGAGGTGGACTTGCTGCTGTAATACTGCGCCTGATTCATCGCCGTCCGCGGCGGCAATTCCGGATCGTAGATGGCGCGGTTATGGCTTCCGCCATAGGCAAATGTGCGGGCAATGCCGATCGCACCGAGGGCATCCAGTCGGTCAGCATCCTGCACGCATTTCCCCTCCGGCGTGGACGGCCGGACGGAATCCGTCCCCTTGAAGGATACCTCGTCAATGATCTGACATACCTGCCGGATTTCAGATTCCGGCACGTTCTGACTGCGCATAAACCGGGCGGCATTTTCTTTCTTCTCGGCGGTCATCGGGGAAAGCTTCCGGTCGTCTACATCATGCAGCAGCGCCGCCAATGCCACGACTTCCAGGTCGGCGTGTTCCGCCTCCGCGATGTTTATTGCGGTTCGGTAAACACGCATGGAATGAAAAAAGTCGTGTCCGCTGAAATCGTTTTGGAAAATCTCTTTGATGAATTTTGTCGCGTTCTGGACGAGCTGTTCCATAATTTTATCTCCTGCCTTGCGCAGCAAATTCTGTTTAACGGTCTCATTTTATCACATAACGCCCCAAAATACAAGAACAGCCGCAGCGAATAACCGCTGCGGCTGTAACCGATAAACTTACGGGCGGCTCTTTTGAGCCGCCCGATTTTCATGGAATTTACAGTCCAAGGGCTTCCCGCCAGATGCGGATGTAGGTTCTGGCCTGAGACTGGCTTTCACCCTCGGCTGCCATGCGGAGCAGCGGCTCTGTGCCGGAGAAGCGGCAGATGACCCAGCTCCCGTCGGTGAAGTAAACCTTGCAGCCGTCGGTGCGGTTGATCTTCTCCACGGCGTTGCCGAAGTCCGGCACCTCCAGTTTTACGAAGAGCTTCTCCTGAAGCTCCGCCTTCCGCGCCTGGGTCATGGTGAAGGCGGCGCCTTCGTAATACAGCATCCCATACTTGTCGGTGATTTCCCGGTACAGCTGGGACACGGACTTGCCGGTGACGGCCAGCATTTCCACCAGCAGAGCGGCGGCGTAAATGCCGTCCTTGCCCGCGATGTGGCCCCGGACGGCCAGACCGCCGGAGGACTCGCCGCCGATGACGGCGTTGGTCTCCGCCATCTTGGCGGAGATGTACTTGAAGCCCACGGGAACCTCGTAGCACTGCTGACCCATATCCTTCGCGACCCGATCCAGCAGGTGGGTGGTAGAGTTGTTGCGCACGCAGGGGCCGGACCAGCCGCGGTATTTCACCAGGTAGTAATAAAGCAGAACCAGCAGGGTGTTGGGATGGAGGAACGCGCCCTTCTCGTCGATGACGCCCAGACGGTCGGCGTCGCCGTCGGTGGCAACGCCCAGATTGCAGCCGTTGTCCACCACGTAGTTGCTCAGCAGCTTCAGGGTGTCAGCGCTGGGGGCGGGCATTTTGCCGCCAAAGAGGGTGTCGTGCTGCTCATGAATGACATCCACGTCACACCGGCAGGTCAGCAGAATGGTCCTGAGGCTGCTCTGGCTGACGCCATACATGGGGTCGATGGCGATGCGCAGGTGGGCGCGCTTGATCTTCTTGGTGTCAACGACCTGCAGAATGCTGTCGATGTACTCGTTGAAGGGATAGCCTTCCCGGATCAGACCCATTTCCATGGCCTGATCGTAGTCGATGGACTTCACGTCCTCCGGCTTGAGAAGGGCAATCTGCTCCTCGATCTTTCCGGTGACGACCTGATCGGCGTCCCGGCCGCCGGCGGTGAAGACCTTGATGCCGTTGTAGATCGCGGGGTTGTGGCTGGCGGTGACGGCCAGACCGTAGGGGGTCTGCATCTGCTTGACGGTGAACATGATCAGCGGCGTGGGGGAGGAACGGGCGACCACAAAGACGTGGAATCCGTAGCCTGCCAGAACTTCCGCCGCCCAGTGGGCGGATTCCTTGGACAGGAAGCGCCGGTCGTAGCCGACACAGATCTCCTTGCCCGCGTGTCCTTCCAGCAGCATCAGCTTGCAAAGGCCGGCTACCACCAGACGGATATTTTCCTTGGTGAATTCGTCTGCGATAATCGCCCGCCATCCACCGGTACCAAATTTAATCATCTTGATTTTCTCCTCTCCCGGCTTTTCGCCGGATAAAATTCGATTTAAGACAGACCAAATTGCATTTTCCCCGCCGGGAAGACCATCCACCGCCGGGGCAATGGCCTCAGCCCATCACGACTTCCACGTCGCAGACAGTGCCCACAGGCAGGACAGGCAGCTTGCGAACCTGTTTCCCGTTCATCGTGATGCGCTTGACGCCCTTTTCCACGGCGTCGGGGTTGGTTACATGGATGTGGTATTCCGCGCCGCGCCACTTCCGGCTGACGGAGAATTCCTTCCAGTCGGCGGGGATGCAGGGATCGACGGTGATGCCGTCGAAGTCCGGACGGATACCCAGCATGTACTGGGTGGCCGCGAAGTAGGCCCAGCCGGAGGAACCGGTCATGAAGGGATGGCGCGCACGGCCGTAGGCGGTGTGGTCCTTGCCCACTACGAACTGGCAGTAGGAGTAAGGCTCGGACTGGCGAACCTCGATGATATCATTCTGCAGTGCCGGACACAGGGCGTTGTAGAACTTCATTGCCCGGCTGCCGCGACCCAGAATGGCCTCGGCACACCACGCCCAGGGGTTGGGATGGCTGAACACGGCGCCGTTTTCTTTCAAGCCCGGATACACCCGGGTGACGAAGCCGATGCTGTCGTCGGGGGTGGTGAAGCAGGGGGCGTTGAGCATCAGACCGTAGGGGGTGTACAGGTACTCGTCCACGCTGTCCATGGCGGAGATGCCATGCTCGTGATCGGCGACGCCGGAAAGTACGGCCCAGGTGTTGCTCTCCATGTGTACCCGGCCCTCGGTGTCCGCCTGGGTGCCGATCTTGCGGTTTCCGGCGGTGATGCCGCGGATGTACCACTTGCCGTCCCAGAGGACGGACTCGCTGACTTCCTTGACATGCTCGGCGATCTTTGTGTATTCGGCCGCGTCCTTCATCTCGCCCAGCTGCTCGGCCAGCGCGATGAAGTTCCGGAGCGCCCAGTGGTGCAGGAAGCTGACCATGGCGCTTTCGCCGCCACCAAGGTTCAGGCAGTCGTTCCAGTCGGCGCGCAGACCCTTGCAGATGCCGTTGATGCCCACCTGCCGGGCAGAGAAGTCCAGAATGCGCTTCATATGCTCGTAGACTGTGCCCTCGCCGCCGTCGGCGTAGGTCACCACCTGATGGGCAAAGGCCATGTCGCCGGTCTCCCGGATGTACTGCACGATGGCGGTCACCAGCCACAGGGCGTCGTCGGCGCAGGCGTCCTTCAGACCGTGGACGATCTGGCTCTTATCGGGGGTAGGAACCACTGTGGGGGACTTGAAGGACTGGGGCTTTTCCTCCGGCTCGAACCAGCGGGGCTCGAACAGGTGCAGGCCGTAGCCCTCTTTCGTCAACGCACGCAGCAGCTCGATGATGCGGCCGCGGCACTTGTCGGGGTTGGAATGGGGGATCGTCATGGCGTCCTGCGCGGTATCCCGGTAGCCAAGGCCGGTTCTGCCGCCCACCTCAATGAAGGAGGTGAACCGGGAGAACATGACGTTGATCTCGCTCTGATACAGGTTCCAGATGTTCAGCTCGGTGTTCATGCCCTCGTTGGGGGTGGACACCTGCAGGCAACTGAGCTTGTTGTCCCAGAATTTCAGCAGACGGGCAAAGTCCTCGTCGGCTCTGGCCTGGGTGTACTTCTGACGCATTTTCTTACCGGCTTCGATGCCGCCCTCGCCCAGGAGGAACAGAAGGCGGGTTTCCTCGCCGGGCTGAAGGGTGAGCACCTTCTGCAGGACGCCGCAATGATTGCCGCCCTTTTCAAAAGAGCCGCCGCACACACCGGTCTCCACCACCAATGGATCGCGTTCGGTGCGGTAGCTGCCGATAAAGCTGTCACGCAGGCTGTCAAAGCCGTTCGGGGTAAAATCGGAAGTAAAGAACTGGTAGCCGTCCTCTTCGTAGTAGAGGTCGTTTTCGATGACGCCGTCTTCGTACCGGCTGCCGGTGGCGTACAGACTCATCTGGAAGTTCTTGTTGTCCATGTCCACCTGATGGAAGCTGAACTCCAGATAGGAGAATACGGAAAGGTGCCGCACCTTATCGGAGTCGTTGCGCAGCTTCACGTCCCAGATCTCCACGGGGTCGTCCATGGCGACAAAGAGCTTCTGCTCGGCGTCGATGCCTGCGTAATCGGAGTGATACTTGATGTAGCTCAGGCCGTGACGGCAGGAGAAATGCTCCTTGGGCTTGCCCACAGGCTGCCAGGAGATGCTCCAGTAGTCGCCGGTGTCCTGATCCCGCAGGTACACGTAATGTCCGGGGCCGTCCATGGGAACGCCGTTGGGACGGAACCGGGTGATGCGATGGTATTCAGGAGATTTGTACAGCAGGTATCCGCCTGCCGTGTGGTTGAATACGCCATACATATCCTTGAGGCCGATATAGTTGGTCCAGGAAACGGGGACATCTACCCGATCGATGACATATTCCCGATGCTCATTGTCAAAGTACCCATAACGCATAAGGTTACCTCCGCCTGATTTGGGCAATGTATTGATTTTTCACAATGAGTATATCAGAAAAACGGCGGCTTGAAAAGGTCTGGAAATGCACCTTCTTGCCTGTCGTTGCACTTTATTTTCCAAAGTGAACAATTCCAGACTTTGACAAGGCTACTGCGCTGAACTATAATGGCAGAAGGATGAAAAATAAGGAGCGTGCATACCATGAAATATGATGTCATCGCCTACTGCTGGAACGATGCCCTGGCGGGCTTCACCCGGGAGGACGCCCAGCGCCTGACCCACGTGAATCTGGCCTTCGGACTCATTAAGGACGGGCTGCTGGATCTGCATCTGCTGAAATATCTCCACCTGCTGCCGAAGCTGCGGGAATGGAATCCGGAAATGAAGATCGTCCTGTCCGTGGGCGGATGGGGCGCGGACGGCTTCTCCGACATGGCTATGACGGAGGAAGGCCGCCGGAATTTTGCCAAGTCCTGTCTGGACGCGGTGGAAAAATACAATCTGGACGGCATCGACATTGACTGGGAATACCCCTGCAGCGATGCGGCGGGCATCGGCGCTGACCCACGGGACAAGGAGAATTTCACCGCTTTGCTGGCAACCCTGCGGGAGTATCTTGGAAAAGGCCGTATCGTGTCCATCGCCGTGGGCGCAAGCCAGCGGTGCATTGCGGATACCCAGATGGATAAGGTTGCGGAAATCGTGGACTACGTGCAGCTGATGACCTACGACATGGTGGACGGCACCCGCGCCGGACATCATGCGGCTCTCGGCGCGACCAAGGGCGACAAGTCCGGCCTGAACACCCGGGACACTGTGGAAGCCTACCACCGGGCGGGCGTTCCCTACGAAAAGATCATCATTGGCGCGGCCTTCTACGGGCGGCACTTTGAGGTCACGTCCTTTGAAAATCACGGTCTTCTGCAGCCCTCCGGCGGCGGACTGCCCGGCCCGGCCTATGGGGAGATCACCCCGGAATATCTCCGGGAGAACAATTTCCAGATTTATTGGGATGCTGATGCGGAGGCAAACTATCTGTGGAACGGCAAGACTCTCGTCAGCTATGAGTCACCCAAGGCGGTGCGCCTGAAATGCGCGTACGTCAAGGAGAAGGGGCTTCTCGGCATCATGTACTGGGAACACGGAAACGACCCCACCCGGGAACTGCTGGGCGCCATTGCGGACGAGATTCAATAAGACCCAAAAATGCGGGCGACCCCGTCAGGAGCCGCCCGCTGCTGTGTTATTTTTCCAGAATCAGCGTGCCGGTCTCCGCGTCCAGCGATGCCTTGATGTGTTCGGCGGCCTCGGCGGGGGTGAGCTTTAGCTGCTCGCCGGTCTTCATGTTCTTGACGCTGCACTTGCCCTCCGCGATCTCGTCCTCGCCCAGCAGGACGGCAAAGGGAACCTTCAGCTTGTCGGCATAGGCCATCTTCTGCTTGAACTTCTTCTGCTCGCAGTACAGCTGTACCCGCAGTCCCGAAGAGCGAAGCGTCTCCGCCAGCGCGATGGCCGGGGCAATGTCTCCCATGGGCAGCACCAGCGCGTCCGCAGGGGCGCTGGGCAGCTCGGGGTTCAGAAGCCCCTGCTCGTCCAGAACGTAGAACAGCCGGGTCAGGCCGATGGAAATACCCACGCCGGGCAGCTGCTTTTCGATATAGTAGCCCGCCAGATTGTCGTACCGGCCGCCTGAGCAGACGGAACCCAGCTCCGGGTGATCCAGCAGAAGGGTCTCATAGACGGTGCCGGTGTAGTAGTCCAGTCCCCGGGCGATGGTCAGGTCAACGACAAAGTTTTCTTCCGGCATTCCGAAGGCCGCCAGGTTGGAAGCGACCACCTTCAATTCGCCGAGACCGGTATCAAAGGTCTCGTTCCGTCCCGCGTAATTTTCCAGCGCGGCAAGAACCTCCGCGTTCGTCCCCTTGATGGAGATGAAGGCGAGAATGTCATCCGCCTGCTGCTCCGTCAGGCCACAGTCCTCCAGCAGAATGATCTTTACCTTGTCAACGCCGATCTTGTCCAGCTTGTCCACGGTGCGCATGATGTCGCCGGACTTTTCCGTCAGACCCATCATGGCGTAGAAGCCGTTGAGAACTTTCCGGTTGTTGACGTGAATCTGGAACCGGGTCAGGCCGAAGCCCTTGAATACCTTATAAATGATGGCGGGGATTTCCGCCTCGTTGAGAATGTCCAGCTTGCCGTCGCCGATGATATCGATGTCCGCCTGATAGAATTCCCGGAACCGGCCGCGCTGCGCCCGCTCGCCCCGGTAGACCTTGCTGATCTGGTAGCGGCGGAAGGGGAAAGCCAGCTCGTTATAGTGCAGGGCAACGTATTTTGCCAGCGGCACCGTCAGGTCGAAGCGCAGAGCAAGGTCGCTGTCGCCCTTGGTGAAGCGGTAGATCTGCTTTTCCGTCTCTCCGCCGCCCTTGGCAAGCAGAATCTGGGCGTCCTCGATCACCGGGGTGTCCAGGGGGGCAAAGCCGTAGGAGGCGTAGGTCTTGCGCAGAACCTCCGCCATGCGGTCAAATTTCAGCTGCTTTTCCGGCAGCAGCTCCATAAAGCCGGACAGTGTCCGGGGCTTGATGATCTCCATAGTTATCCTCTCCATATCGGGTCGCGGGACGCAGGACAGAGGGGTACTCGACAATCCAGAGTACCCCGTATCTCCCGCCCGTGTGTATTATCAGTAACGGGTCTTGTTGTGCAGCATTTCCCGCCAATCCAGATCGCCCCGCTGCAGGCCCATGATGAGCATTTCCGCCGAGGCAAGGTTGGTGGCGATGGGAACATTGTGCCGGTCGCAGTGCCGGATGGTTTCGATCATCTGAGCGTCGTCCCAAGGGTCGGTGGTGTTGGGATCGGTGAACAGCAGCACCAGATCAATTTCGTTGTAGGCAATGCGGGCGTTAATCTGCTGATGACCGCCCTGCTTGTGGGAAAGCAGCAGGGTAATGGGCAGACCGGTATTGTCCGCAATCAGACGGCCGGTGGTGGCCGTGGCAAACAGATTGTGCTTCATGAGGACGCTCTTGTAGGCGGTGCAGAATTGAACCATCAGTTCTTTTTTCTTGTCATGCGCCAAAAATGCGATATTCACAACAGTCACTCCTTAATTGTATATGTATCCGTTATCAGCGGAGGGCGATCGGTTCGTGGAAGCCCTGAATGCGTCTGGCAATTCTGCGGCTGGCTTTTGCCGCCTTGCAGTTGGGGGAATAGCGAAGAAGACTCTGACCGAAGGATGCCGCAAGGGTCACATGGGGATCCTCCGGGACGATTCCCGCAAGGGGCAGTCCCGCGGCGTCCATCACGTCGTCGATGGTCAGGCACACCGTGCCCAGCATACTCTTGTCCACCCGGTTGACGATGAGGCGGATGTTTTTCTTGCCCATCAGCTCTAATAGATCGCCCACCCGGGAAGCGTCCCGCACGGCGGCGGGGCCTGCCCCCGTGACCAGAAGAAAACGGTCGGCGAACTGCGCCGTCAGCCGGAAGCCGGCGTCCACCCCGGCGGGGGCGTCCAGGAACACGTAGTCGAACATCTGCCGCGCCCGGCTGAGCATTTCCCCGAATGCGGCGGTGTTGATCTTCTCCACCGGGCAGTTCATGGGGGCGGTCAGAAACGCGAGGGTAGGATAGACCGGGTGCCGGAAAGCGTCCTCCAGGGAGTAGCCCCCCTCGGAGACGTCCCAAAAGGACAGCGCGCCGCATTCGGAAAGCCCCAGAGAGATGTCCAGATTCCGAAGCCCCACGTCGCAGTCGATGCACAGGACCCGTTTTCCTTCCTTGGAAAGCGCGGTGGCGAGGGCGGCGCAGAGGGAGGTTTTTCCCGTTCCGCCCTTCCCGGACACAACCGCGAAGAGTTCACCCACGCGCCATCGCCTCCAATGCCAGAATATAACCCCATTATAAAGGGATTTTTCACAAAAAGCAAGAGGAATTTCGCACTTTTGGAAATGGTTTTCATCACAATGAACAAAAATATTTTTCCGCCGCCGCCTTTTTGGCTGCGAGGAACGCAAAATATGTCGCGCCGCCGCAAAAAAGGGTTGCGCATGAAGGAAAGCTGGTATATAATATTGGGTGAAATTACGGGCATGCGCCCGGATATTGGAGGTAATGTTCCATGTTCAATGCAATGATCGAAACGCTGAAAGCGAACCCCAGAAAAATCGTTTTTACCGAGGGCCACGACGCCCGCATTCTGGAAGCCACCGACCGTCTGGTCAAGGGCGGCTTCCTGACCCCCATCCTCATCGGCAACGTTGACGTTGTCAAGGCCAACGCGGCCAAGGGCGGCTACAACATCGAGGGCGTCGAAATCATCGACCCCGAGACCTATCCCGAAATGGACGCCATGGTTGATAAGATGGTGGAGCTGCGCAAGGGCAAGATGACCGCCGACGAGTGCCGCAAGGCGCTGTCCAAGGGCAACTACTTTGGCACCATGCTGGTGAAGATGGGCTACGCCGACTCCCTGCTGGGCGGCGCGACTTACTCCACTGCCGACACCGTCCGTCCCGCCTTGCAGATCGTCAAGACCAAGAAGGGCGCGCATCTGGTGTCCTCCTGCTTCATTCTGGTTCGGGGCGACGAGAAGCTGGCCATGGGCGACTGCGCCATCAACATCAGCTATGAAGACTCTGTTGACAAGGAAGGCAACGTGACCCTGTCCGCAGCCCAGAAGCTGGCGGAGGTCGCCATCGAGACCGCAAAGACCGCCAAGGTCTTCGGCATTGACCCCAAGGTCGCCATGCTGAGCTTCTCCACCAACGGCTCCGGCAAGGGCGGCACCGTGAAGCTGAGCCACGACGCCACCGCCATCGCCAAGGAGATGGATCCCAAGCTGAAGATCGACGGCGAGATGCAGTTCGACGCCGCCGTCGCTCCCGAGGTCGGTCAGCTGAAGTTCCCCGGCTCTCCCGTTGCCGGTCACGCCAACACCTTCATCTTCCCCACCATCGAGGCGGGCAACATCGGCTACAAGATCGCCCAGCGTCTGGGCGGCTTCGAGGCCTACGGCCCCATCCTGCAGGGCCTGGCGGCTCCCATCAACGACCTGTCCCGGGGCTGCAACGCCGACGAGGTCTACAAGATGGCCATTATCACCGCCGCTCTGGTGTAAAAATCTACATAGCAAATGCCGGCTCACATGAGCCGGCATTTTCGCTATAAAACGGCAAAGTGAAAAATTTTTCCTGCAAAGTGTAACCTTTCCCGAAAAAATCCCTCTTATAGGGTGAGGACCCAAAAAGAAACGGAGGTGTTCCCTCAGTGGAAGACGAAAAGATCATCGACCTGTATTGGGAAAGGAAGGATGAGGCCATTATGGAGACCCAGGCGGCCTACGGACGGCAGCTGCAAACCATCGCCCAGCGCATTGTCCAGAGCTACGAGGACGCGGAGGAAAGCGTGAACGACACCTATCTCGCCGCGTGGCGGACGATTCCACCCAAGCGCCCGAAGTATTTCTTCGCGTATCTCGCGAAAATATGCCGGAATTTTGCCTTCGGCAAGCTGGACTGGCTTGATGCGGCCAGACGGAAGGCCGAGGTGGTGACCCTGAGCGAGGAAATGGAGCTGTGCATTCCCGACACCAGCCGGGATTCCGCCGCCGAAGGGCGGGAGATCACCCGGGCGCTGAACGCCTTTCTCGGCACGCTGACCCAGGAGAACCGGCGGCTGTTCGTGCGGCGGTACTGGTACGTGGACACCGTGGCGGAGATCGCCCAGCGCTACAACATGAGTGAAAGCAAGGTCAAGACCCGGCTCCACCGCATCCGGGAAAAGCTGCGGGTCTATCTGATGCAGGAGGGAATTGCCGTATGACGGGAAAAGATTTGGTTATCGCCATGAGCGGCATTGACGGCCGCTACATTGAAGAAGCCGCCCCGGCGGCCGCGCCTAAAACACGAAGCCTGCGCCGGCCGCTGCTCATTGCCGCCGCCATTGCCGCGGCGCTGCTGCTGGTGGGCTGCGGAATCGTGTACGCCCTGCGTTTGCAGGATATGTCCATCGGCAAGGCCAGCTACACCCAGCGCTTTGACGACAAGGGCAAGGCCATCGACCCGGTGGAAAAGAGCATGGACATCATAACCCCCTACGGCCGCAGCGGCGACGCCATCCAGCAGGCATTGAAGGAATGGTACGAATTTCAGGAGAGCTACGACCCGGATTATTTGCTTGCAACCAACGAGCCCGATATTCCGGGCATTCCCAACCAGTACGAGTACACCTACAGCTGCTATACCCAGGAAATGGTGGACAAGGTAAACGAGATCGCCGCGAAGTACGATCTGAAGCTGCTGAAGGAATGGATACCCTTCCAGCGGTATCAGAGCGACATTTTCCTTGAGGAAACCGGCATCCAATCCCTGCTGCTCCCGGATTCCGGCGCACAGATTACGGGTATGGCGGGAATGCTCTATCCGCCCTACAATTTCAGCATGGAGTTTAACCTTGTGACGGAAAATGCCGGAACATTGATGACGTCCTATGGCTACGCCCGGAAGGACTATTTCCCCCGTGCGTTCCCCGGCGGAATGGACATCGATGCCTATGAGCAGTGGGATCACACCACTCCGGGCGGCACGAAGCTGCTGCTGGCATTGAGCGGCAAGGGACAGGGCGAGATCATTGCCGAGCAGGAAAACGCCATGATCATGATAAGCATTGACGGAAACCGTTCCCTCAGCCACAGCAGATATCCGGATGCCAGCGAGGTCATGACGAAGGCGGAGCTGGAATCCATTGCCGATCAGTTCGACTATTCCGTCCAGCCGAAGGAAGTGGACAGAGCCGTCGTAGAGGAAAAGCTGGCCGCAGCGGAGGAAGCCTATCAGGCGGAACACGCCTATGTTCCGGAAACCTATACGGACTTTTCCGATTATCTGAAGAAAAATGTCTATATTCCCGATGAATCCAGACAATACAGTTTCTATGACCTGACCGGAGACGGTGTGGACGAGCTGCTGCTTGGGCGTGACGGCGCGTTCCTTGATTGGCTGGAAATGGAGAACGGTGAAGTGATGTTTCACGGTTACGGAGAATCGTATCTGTGCAAGGGGAACGTTCTGGAACAATATCAGGCACCGGACAGGTATTGGGATGGTGAAAGGCATACGTACTTTGCATTTGCAGACGGCACTGCGGCATTCAAGGATGACGGGGGATTGGGGAACGTAATTGCAAATATTCAACGTCGGGGCAGTCAATGGTATCGGTATACAGACCCTTATGAATTGGAAAGTACGGAGATTTCTCAGAACGAGGCCGCGGCCATCATGGCGAAGTACCCCCGAATCCAACTGGACTGGAAGCCGCTGATGGACTATCCCCTTGACGAAAGCGGGCAGACCCTGAGAGGCTATATGAACGCGAAGGATGTTCAGCCCTCTGACGACGAGCTGCTCCGGATCTACAGGGACTATGCCGACAAGCAGGATTCCTTCTATACCCACTACCGGCTCATGGACATTAACGGCGACGGGGTAAAGGATCTTCTGCTCAGCGGCGACGGTGAACGCTACTGGGATATTTGGACTTACCGTTACGGTAATCTGATACCCCTTGCCATCATGGATTTTTACCTCTGTGAGAACAATGTTATGGAGCGGGTTGAGCTGTTCCACGAAGAGGCAGGCGTTGAGATAGATGGGACATCTTTCTTCCGTTACAACGGCTTCGACTTAGAAACGCTGGACTTTGCTGCCTACAACAAAGCGACGGCCTCCTGGCAGTCCGACTACTACGGCACCCCCATGTCCGAAGCCGACGCCAAGGCGATTCTCGCCAAATATTCCCGCGTCGATCAGGGAATGCAGCCCATTTCCCAGCTGCTGAACGGATAAAAAATCACGCCGTACCCAAACCCGGGTACGGCGTGAATGTTACTGTTTTCCCGCTTTCAGCAACTTGCGGAAGAACGTAAAGAAAGTAATGGTCGTCACGGCGGCGGCAAGGATGTCGGACACCGGCTCCGCCAGAAAGACCGCGAACGCCTTGTCCGCGAAGAAGTTCGGCAGAATGAAGATCAGAGGAATCAGCAGAATCAGCTTCCGCAGACAGGCCATGATGAGACTGATCTTCGCCTGCCCCAGTGCCATAAACGCCAGTTGACAGCTGACCTGAAAGCCCACGGAAAACGTCCCCGCAAGGAAAATCCGAATCGCCCAGGCCGTGTAGTCCACAAGCGCCCCGTCGCTGGTAAAGATGCCCGCGAACACTTTGGGGAAGGCCATCACCAGCAGCCAGAACACGGTGGTGTACCCCACGCACACAAGGAACTGGCAAAAAAAGGCTTCCTTCACCCGCTCTAACTTTTTCGCGCCGTAGTTGTAGCTGATCAGCGGCTGGCCGCCCTGGCAGATGCCCTGCAGGGGCATGGTGATCAGCTGGTTGACGGAGGTCAGCACCGTCATGGCGCCCACCGCCACGTCGCCGCCGTACCGGGACAGGGAGGAGGTGAAGCTGACGGAGAGAATACTCTCCGTGGAGACCATGACGAAGCTGGAAATCCCCAGCGCCAGACAGGGCAGGATGATCTTCCCCTGCAAGAGCATATTCCGGGCTTTCAGCCGCAGAATGGTCTTGCGCCCCGTGAGGAACCGCAGAATCCACACCGCGCTCACCGCCTGACTCAGAACGGTGGCAATGGCCGCCCCGGCCACGCCCATGTCAAAGACGAAAATGAAAATGGGGTCGAGGACAATGTTGATCACCGCGCCGATGACGGTGGTCAGCATACTGGTTCCGGCGAAGCCCTGGGTGGTGATGAAGGGGTTCATGCCCATCACGACCAGCACGAACACGCTGCCAAGGACATAGATTCTTCCGTATTGAACGGCGTAGGGCAGCGTCACGTCGCTGCCGCCGAACAGCCGGACAAGCGTTGGCAGTGCTACGTAAAACACCCCGGTCAGTACCACCGACAGAAGCAGCAGCACGGTAAAGCAGTTGGCCACGATTTTCTCGGCGGTGTCCCTGTCGCCCTTGCCCATGGCGATGGCCGCCCGGGGTGCGCCGCCCGCGCCTGCCAGCATGGCAAAGGCGGTAATGAGCATCAGAATGGGGGTGAACAGCCCCACACCGGTGAGCGCCGCGCCGCCGATCTCCGGAATGTGGCCGATGTAAATTCGGTCGACCACGTTATACAGCAGGTTAATGACCTGCCCGACCACCGCGGGAACCGCCATCTGCACCATCAGTTTTTTGACACTGCCGGTTCCCATGTCCTGATTTGTTTCTTTTGACATAAAAATCCCCTCGCTTTTATCTTAGGGTCTATCTGAGAACCGTAAACACGCCCAAACAGCGGGTCTTTTCCGCCTGCTGTGCACCATTTTCCCTTGCAATACACAAAGTATTCCTGCGGAAAAATGGCTTCATCAGGCGAAAAATCCCTCGCTGTTGGTCATATTTCCGGTTCTCAGATAGACCCTCGCTCCCGCTCCATGGCGCGAATGTTGTCGCCCATTTTCCGGGTGACGGACAGGATGACCGCGCTTTCCTCCGGAGTGATCCCCTCCCGGAGGCGGCGGATGAATTCCCGCTGGACTGCCCGGCCGTCCTCCGCGATTTCTCCCGCCCCGTCGGTCAGCGCCAGATGGACGGCTCTGCGGTCAGACCCGTCCGCCCGACAGGAAACCAGCCCACGATCTTCCAGACTCCGCAGGGAGAGGGAGACATGCCCTTTGGACATGCCCCGCCCCCGGACGATATCCGCCGCCCGGTTCTGCTCCGGGTTATTGGCCAGAAACAGCAGCACATCCAGCTCGTTGTGGGTCAGGTTCCATCTTTTGCAGACCGGCTCCATCAGGCGGCTGTAGCTTTTCTGCGCCCGAAGCGCCGTTTCAAAAAAAGCAAACTGCATATGCGCGCCTCCTTTGGTTCATTTTTGAACGAACTTACTATAGCACGCGCTCAGGCGGATGTCAAGAAGAAGTTCAAAAATAAACTAAATTTCCCCTGCCGTTGGGCAGGGGAATGAAGATATATGGTTATCCAACTGCCACCGGCTGGATGAAGTCCCTGTGGACGTAGCCCCAGGTTCCGGCATATTCCGCCAGCGCAAAGGTTCCGCAGAGCGCCAGAACGGTAAATTCATCGTCCTTTGGGATCTGGACGATGACCTCGGCGGCGGTGTCCGGGTGGGTGCGAAGGCTGATAAACTCGTTACACTGGGCATAGTACCGCTCGGCGTTCACCGGCTCGAAAACGTCCTCCACCGGGTAGGATATTTCGTCCTGAAAGTGCCACCATTCGCCGAAATACCCCTCAAATCCGTACTTTTCCATGGTGTTCTGCAACAGCAGGGCGTGCTCCGTGGGGATTTCCTCCACGTCGGAATAGTCCCGGTCGGCCTTTCCGGAAAAATCGTCAAAGTCCGTGGGCATTTCCAGCTCGTTCCCTAGGCTGTCCACCAGGGTTACGTCCACGGTGTTTCCCCGGCTGTGGGCGCTGAAGCCCCGGTTGGGGTTCGCCACGTAGGTGTCGTCGGGGCAGACCTCCCAGAGCCTGAACTGGGCGCTCACCGGACGGAAGCCGTCCCAGATTTTCAGCGTCAGCCCCTGCCCGGCCAGCTCCGCGCATACGGCTCGGAGCTTTTTCACCGTGCCGTAGCGGAGGAAAACCTCGGTGAATTCATAGATTCGATGGCCGGTAAAATTTTCCGTACCGGCGTAGGGCAGCTCCTGCAGCACGTCGGGGAGGTAGTCCCGAACCCGGACAAAGTCGGCGTCCTCCGGTTCGGGACGCTCGATGCCCGCGGGCGAAGTTCCCGGCTGGGTTTCCGCCGCCGGTGGGACGGTGGTTTCCCGCGTCGGCGCGGTCGCGGCGGCGTCCACCGGGGCATGGCAGCCGGATAATGTCAGGGCAAGCGCCCCTATCAGTATCATGGAGATCATTCCTTTCACACAAATCCCTCCTGCACAGGGTTGCATCAATGCGGCCATTATACCACGGTGTGTCCGGAAAAGCAAAATATAATTACAGCGTTCGGGCGGCTCCAAAGAGCCGCCCGCCGTCGTTATTTCCAGAGATACACCCGGCACTCGTAGGGCTGCAAGCAGCCCTCCAGCGGCTTGGGATAATTGCACAGAATCAGTTCCCCATCCTCCGGGCGGAAGCCCTTGGGCGCACGGAAGGGGGTATTCTTCTTGGCAAAGGAGCAGACCACCAGAATTTTCTGCTGCCCGTCGTCCATGGAATACAGATAATGCCTGCCGGAAAGCTTCTGATACTCCCGGTACTCGCCGTACCGGACACAGGAGAGGCTTTTGCGCAGAGCGACGGCCTTGCGGTAGAAGTTCAGCACGGAGTCCGGGTCGGCTTCCTGTTTGGCAACATTGATGTCTTTATAATTTTGGTTGACATAAAACCATGGCTTTCCGGTGGTGAATCCGGCGTTTTCGCTGCTATCCCACTGCACCGGCGTGCGGGCGGAGTCCCGGGAGGAGCGCCACAGCCGGTGCAGACGCACCTCCTCCGGCTTATTTAGAGCCGTGTGGGCATAGGTGTAGCGGGTCTGCACGTCCTCGTACATGTCGGCGCGTTCCGGCCGCCAGTTGGTCATGCCGATCTCCTGCCCCTGATAGAGGAAGGGCGTCCCCTGCTGGAACAGGTACATGGCGGCAAGACATTTGGCGCTCTGCGCCCAGAATTCCTCGCTTCCGTAGCGGGAAACGATTCTGGGATGGTCGTGGTTTTCGATGTAAAGGGAGTTCCAGCCCCGGCCGCGGAGCTTTTCCTGCCATGAGGAAAAGGCTTTTTTCATCCGCCGCAGGCTGAATTTCGTGGGGAGGTAATCGGTGAACAGACAGTCGGCGGCGACGCACTGGAACTGGATCATCATGTCCAGCTGGCCGTTTTTCTCATCAATGTACGTCAGCGCCCGTTTCGGCGTCACCATGGGGGCTTCCGCCAGGGTGAAGCAGTCGTAGTGATCCAGCACGTCGTGCTTGAATTCATTCAGATATTCGTGGATGTGGGGGCCGTGATTGTAGCAGGGGAGTCCCTTGCAGGTCGGCATCAGGTGATCGTCCGGCAGGCCTTCCTTCTTGGAGATGTAGGTGATCACGTCCTCCCGGAAGCCGTCCACCCCCATGTCCAGCCAGAAGCGGAGAATGCCCTTCACTTCCTCCCGCACCTTGGGGTTGTCCATATTCAGGTCGGGCTGCTTCACGGCGAACAGGTGCAGATAGTATTCCCCCCGGACCTCGTCAAACGTCCAGGCTTTCCCCTCAAAGAAGGAATCCCAGTTGTTGGGGAGCTTCCCGCCGGGCTTTCCGGGACGCCAGATGTAGTAGTCGGTGTAAGGGTCGATGCGCTGGCGGCTTTTCTGGAACCATTCATGCTCGTCGCTGGTGTGGTTCACCACAAGATCCATGACGACCTTCATGTCCCGGGCGTGAGCGCCCTCCAGCACTTTTTTAAACGCCTCCATGCCGCCGAATTCCGGCGCGATGTCCCGGTAATTGGAAATATCGTAGCCGCAGTCCGCCCCGGGGGAGGGGTAGATGGGGGAAAACCAGATGCCGTCGCAGCCCAGACTTTTGATGTAGTCCAGCTTTTCATACACACCCCACAGGTCGCCCATGCCGTCACCGTCGCCGTCCTTGAAGGATCGCGGCCAGATCTGGTAAAACACCTTGTCCTTGTACCACCGTTTGCGCTCCATGCAGTTCACTCCTTTTTGGGATTTGTATTCATTATAGCATAGATGCCTTGGTTCGTCACCTGAAAATCTCGTTGACAGGGGCAATTTTGGCGTATAAAATGGAAGAAAAAAGAAAGGCGGGTCTGACCATGATTACCGAGGAAAACGGCGTATTCCACATCCGGACGGAAACGGATTCCTACCTGTTCAAAATCAATGCTTACGGCCTTGCGGAGCATCTGCATTTCGGCGCGCCGGTGAAGACCCGGGACGCGGGCGCTCTCAGCTGCCGCCCCGGTCTGGGCTGGGGTGCCAGCATTCTCCTTGATGCAAAGGATACCGCCAGCTGCCCGGACGTCCTGCCGCTGGAATGGAGCGGAAGCGGACGGGGAGACTATCGGGAATCGCCGCTGGAACTGGCGGGGGAGCCAGCGGATTTCCGCTACACCGGCTATAAAATCCATGAGGGCGGCGTTTCCATGGCCTGCGGTCTTCCTCAGGCGCACGACGCACGGGAAACGCTGGAGATCACCCTGAGCCAGCCCGGCGCGGAGCTGACCCTGTTCTACACGGCCTTTCCAACGGCAATCGTCCGCCGGACGGTGCTGACGAACACCGGTGATAAGCCCCTTCGGCTGAATAAGCTCATGAGTTCCTGCGTGGATCTGCCCGGGAGCTACACCATGGCGACCTTCAACGGCGGCTGGATCGCGGAAATGCGCCGGTGCGACACCCCTGTGGGCGCGTCGAAGGTGGTCAACGAAAGCCTCACCGGTTCTTCCTCCAACCGCCACAATCCCGGCTTTCTTCTCTATGAGCCGGGCGCGACCGAAGACGCGGGAACCGTCTACGGCTTCAATCTGATCTATTCCGGCAACCATTACGCCGCCGCCCAGCAGTCCCTTCAGGGGCTGACCCGGGTGATGCAGGGCATCAATGACAGCAATTTTTCCCGGGAGCTGCCGCCGGGGGAATGCTTTGAGACCCCGGAAGCGGTGCTGTGCCACTCAGGTAAGGGCTTCGGCGGGCTGTCTGCCAATATGCACGCCTTCGTCACCGACCATATCATCCCGCCCCATTGGCGCGGCCGTCCCCGGCCGGTGCTGTACAACAGCTGGGAGGGCTGCACCTTTGATTTCAGCCAGCGCCGCCTGCTGAGTCTGGCCAACCGGGCGAAGGCGCTGGGCTGCGAGCTGTTCGTACTGGACGACGGTTGGTTCGCGGGGCGGGACAATGACCATGCCGGGCTGGGAGACTACACCGTGAACCGGAAGAAGCTCCCCGAGGGGCTGGAAGGGCTGTCCCGGCACCTCAAGGACAAGGGGCTTTCCTTCGGCCTCTGGTTTGAGCCGGAATCCGTAAATCCCGACTCCGACCTCTACCGTGCCCATCCGGACTGGGCGCTGACGGACGGCTTCCAGCCGGTGCTGGGGCGCAATCAGCTGCTGCTGGACTTGACCAAGCCGGAGGTGCGGGATTATATCGTGGAGAATGTCTCCCGGATTCTGGACAGCACCGGCATTTCCTACGTCAAGTGGGACATGAACCGTCATTCCGTGGCGTTGGGCGCGAAGGCCCACGATTTTGTCCTGGGCTTGTACGACGTGCTTCGCCGGATTTTCGCGCCCCGGCCGGACATCCTGCTGGAGGGCTGCTCCTCCGGCGGCAACCGGTTTGACTTGGGAATGCTCTGCTTTTCCCCCCAGATCTGGGCGTCTGACGACACCGACCCCATTGAGCGGCTGACCATTCAGAACGGCATTTCCTATCTTTACCCCCAGTCCACGATGGGCGCACACGTCTCCGCTGCGCCCCATGCCCAGACGCTGCGAAATACGCCCCTGAACACCCGGGGGAATGTGGCATTTTTTGGATGCCTTGGCTACGAGTTGGATTTGAGGACGCTGCTTCCCGTGGAGATCAAAGAAATTCAAGGGCAGATCGCGTTCTATAAGCGCTACCGCGAAGTCTTTCAATTCGGCACATTCCGCCGCACGGAGCTGGGCTGGCAGGTGTCGGACGGAAAGGTGACGCTGGCGGGCGTGTTCCACCGGCTGGTGAATGCCTCTCCGGGCTACGAGCGGCTTCGCGTGAAGGGTCTGAAACCGGAGATGGACTACCGGGTCACGTCCCTTGCGCAGGCCATCCGGGTGGGGCAGTTCGGGAATCTGCTCAAGCATGTCGCCCCGGTCAACGTAAATCCCAACGGTGCGCTTCTGCGGATTGCCGACCGGCACATTACACTGCCGGGAAAACCGGAAACGCTGACAGCCTCCGGCGCGGCGCTGGCAGCGGGCATTATGCTTTCCCCGCTGTTCCGCGGCACCGGCTACGCCCCTGAACAGCGTACGCAGGGAGATTTCGGCTCTGACGTGTATTTAATTGAAGAAAGCGACGGCGAATAAAGTCCTTACAACCCGCCCGGGGAGACGTACAAGCATGTCTTCCCGGGCGGAGATGAAAACTTTTTCTTGCATTTTTCCTGAATCTGTACTATACTATAAAGGCACCTGCCGGTGTGATGGAATGGTAGACGTAGTGGACTCAAAATGTGTTGCGTCTGATTTCCCCAGCTCCGGAAAAGGTGTTGCAAATTCATTACTTTCCTGATATAGTGGTTCAAGTTTCATCAACATCCCTCCTGCATATCCCTCCTGTTTCTTCGGGAGCGTGCGTAGCAGGGTGTTCATAAAGGTATGCCGGTGTGTTGGAACTGGTAGACGAGGAGGACTCAAAATCCTTTGGGCTAATCCCCCGTGCGGGTTCGATTCCCGCCACCGGCACCAAAAATTGCTTCGATGCGTTGTGCTTCGGAGCAATTTTTTTATTGCCCGATAGGCTCTGCCCGAAGAGTTTGAGGGTAGCAAGGCGGAATGGCATTTGCAGACGAGACCTTACTGGAAAAATCCAAATGTGTGTAATACTATTTTCTGATTAAAATCAAAGATTTTAATCAGAAAATAGTATAAGATTGCTGCGTAAAGCCTTCTAACTTTTCCTTGCATAAAACGAATGCTTGTGCTACAATAACAAGAGTCTGTCCGCCGCTCCCGGAACGTGCGTAAGGGAAGCGGCAAGAGAAACCGGGGAAAATCGACCGGTTTCATTGGAGTTTTTATTAGGGTCTATCTGAAAACCGTTAACACGCCCAAACAGCGGGTCTTTTCCGGTTTTCAGATAGGCCCTAAGAGAGAGGAGAAGGAATTTTCTTGATTTTCGGCAAGCATATCAACGTCTATTACCGCAAGTACGCGCTGGCTCTGCTAACGGGGCTGCTGGCGTTGTTTACCGTGGACTACTTGCAGCTGAAGGTGCCTGAAATTTATCAGTTGGTCATCAATGGACTGAATCAAGGATACATTGTGGAAAACGGCGTACAGGTGCCCTTTGATATGGCGTTCCTGCTGGACAGGATCTGCATGCCCATGGTCGGCATCATCCTTGCCATCGTCTTCGGCCGTTTCCTGTGGCGGGTAACGATCTTCGGCGCGGCTACTAAGGTGGAGACGGACCTGCGGGATAAGATGTTCCGCCACGCAGAAGACCTGAGCCGGGAGTATTATCAGGTGAACAAGGTTGGCAATCTGATGAGCCTGTTCACCAACGATCTGGACACTGTTCAGGAGTGCTACGGCTGGGGCTTCATGCAGTTCTTTGACCCCATCATTCTGTGTTCTCTGGCCATTACCAGAATGTGGCGCATGGATCACCTGCTCACCGTCCTGTCCCTGATCCCCATGGGGCTGCTGTTCGCCAGCGCCGCGGTGGTGGGCAAGAACATGACCCGGAAGTGGGACTACCGGCAGAAGTGCTTCTCCGATCTGTCCGACTTCGCTCAGGAGAGCTTTTCCGGAATTGCCGTCATCAAGGCCTTTGTGAAGGAGGCCAAGGAGCTGATGGCCTTTGAAAAGCTGAACCGGGACAGCGAGGACTCCAACATCGCTTTTACAAAAACCTCCGTACTGATGCGGATTCTGGTGACCACCTTCGTGGAGAGCGTCATCTGCGTGATTCTGGGCTACGGCGGCTATCTGGTCTACAAGGGTCAGTTCAACGCCGGTCAGCTTATGGAGTTCATCGGCTATTTCAACGCCGTGGTCTGGCCCATTATGGCTGTGGCCGACCTGATCGACATGACCTCCCGGGGCAAGGCATCCCTGAAGCGGATCAGCGAGCTGCTGGACGCGCCCAAAAACGTCTTCGACCGCCCCGGCGTTCAGGAGCTGACGGACCCCAGGGGCGAGATTGAATTCCGCGACCTCAGCTTTACCTACCCCGACGGGGATATCCCAGCGCTGGAGCATGTGTCCTTTACCATCCGCCCCGGCGAGAGCATCGGTCTGGTGGGCAAGACCGGCTCCGGCAAGACCACTCTGGTAGACCTGATCCTGCGCACTTACAATGTAAACGACGGGCAGCTGTTCCTGGACGGCAGGGATGTGAACGACCTCTCCATCCGCTCCGTCCGTGACGCCTGCGCCTATGTACCCCAGGACAACTTCCTGTTCTCGGACACCATTGAGAACAATATCGCCTTCGGCAAGTCCGAAACCGTCTCTGAGGAGATCCGTCGGGCAGCCAAGCTGGCGGATATTGACGGCAATATCTCCGAATTCCAGATGGGCTATCAGACGGTACTGGGCGAACGGGGCGTTACCGTCTCCGGCGGCCAGAAGCAGCGTATCTCCATCGCCCGGGCGCTGATGAAGGATGCGCCCATTCTGATTCTGGACGATTCCGTGTCCGCCGTGGATACCAAAACGGAAAAGGCCATTCTGGACAATCTGCGCGCCACCCGGGCGGGCAAGACCACCATTCTCATTGCCCACCGTATTTCCACCATCGAGCAGATGGACAAGGTGCTGTTCATCGAGGACGGCCGTCTTGCGGGCTTTGACACCCATGACAAGCTGTACACGGAAAACCCCGCCTACCGCAAAATGGTAGACTTGCAGCGGCTGGAGGAAGAAGGAGGTGCGGTCAATGCGTGAGTATCTTCCCCTTCTGATCGTCTGCGCCGTCATCGGTGTGTTTACGATCCTGTTCCTTGCGGCCTATGCTGTGCTGAAGCGAAAAACCAAAGAGGAGACCAGCGAACGGCATATGTCCGACAGCGAGATCATCAAAAGACTGTTGGGCTATGCCAGACCCTATAAAAAGGATTTCGTTCTGGTGTTCCTCATTATGCTGGTGTCCATCGCCTATGATGTGGTGTCCCCCCTGCTGGTGGCAGACATTCAGGGCACCATCAAGCAGAGCTTTGAGCTTTCCCGGCTCTATTCGCTGGTTGCCGTGTACGCGGGCATTCTGGCGGTGTCCATGGTCTGCACCTATTTTCAGGCCATGATCCTGCAGAAGACCGGCCAGAAAATTCTGTCCCAGATCCGTCTGGACACCTTCACCCACATTGAGCAGCTGTCCCACGCCCAGCTGAACCAGATCCCCGTGGGCAAGCTGGTGACGAGAGTCACCAACGACCCCAACTCCATCAGCTACCTGTTCACCAACATTCTGGTGACGCTGGCGAAGAACTCTTTGGTGATCATCGGTGTGCTGGCGGCCATGCTGATCCTGAATTACGCCCTGACGCTGATGGTGCTGTGTTTTGTGCCGTTTCTGGTGCTCTTTACCATCATCTTTCAGAAGTTCTCCCGCCATGTCCACCGCACGGTCAACAACGCCCGGACGGATGTGAACACCTACCTGTCCGAAAACCTATCCGGTATGAAGGTCACCCAGATATTCAACCAGGAGCAGCGGAAAATGGACGAATTTCTGGCTCGCAGCAAGCGCCTTGAGAAGACCAAGATGAACCGGATGTTCGTCTTCGGCATCTTCCGGCCCATGGTGTACATGCTGTTCGTCACATCCAACCTGTTCCTCTTCTATATCGGCTGCAAGGGTTATATCAAGGACACGACCTTTCTGGGGCAAACCATTACCAGCGAGACGGTGGTCGCTTTCTATATGTATATCTCCCGGTTCTTCAACCCCATTCAGGCGCTGGCCGAGCAGTTTGATATGCTGGAGCAGTCCTTCGCCGCGGCGGAGAAGATATTCACCATTCTGGATATGGTTCCCGAGGTGGTGGACGAGCCGGACGCCATCGAGCTGAAGGAAATGAAGGGCGAGATCGAGTTCAGGGACGTGTGGTTTGCCTATAATCCCGGCGAGTGGGTGCTGAAGGGCGTTTCCTTCCATGTGTATCCCAAGCAGACCGTGGCCTTTGTTGGGGCTACCGGTTCCGGAAAGTCCACCATCCTGAGCCTGATCTGTCGGAACTATGATATCCAGAAGGGGCAAATTCTGATTGATGGCATTGATATCCGGCACATTAAAATTGCCTCTCTGCGCAGCCACTTCGGCCAGATGCTTCAGGATGTATTCCTGTTTGCGGGGGACATCCGCAGCAACATCGTCCTGCGCTCCGACAACGTGACGGATGAAGACGTCTGGCAGGCCTGCCGGTATGTCAACGCCGACGGCTTCGTCAGGAAGCTGGATGGCGGTCTGGACGAGACCGTCCGGGAGCAGGGCAACAACTTCTCCGCAGGTCAGCGGCAGCTGCTGAGCTTCGCCCGGACCATTCTGCACAAGCCTTCCGTCATGATCCTGGACGAAGCCACCGCCAACATCGACACGGAGACGGAGGTACTCATTCAGGACTCTCTGGAGAAGATGAAGAACATCGGCACCATGCTGATCGTAGCCCATCGCCTGAGCACCATCCAGCATGCGGACAACATTATCCTGCTGTCCCACGGCGAGATCATGGAGCAGGGCACCCATCAGGAGCTTCTCCACCTGAAGGGGCGCTACTACCAGCTCTATACCCTCCAGTTCCGTAAGCAGCAGCTTCAGGAGAGCTGACGGGCAAATCGGATAAAAAGACATAAGCCCGGGCACGAGCGATACGACCGCTCTGTGTCCGGGCTTGCATTTTGGAAGAAGGCGCTGCCTCATACTGAACTCCAATTAAAATCTTTAGAAAAGATTTTAATTGCCCGAAGGGCAAGGAGTTCATATGAGACTTGTTTTGTGATTTCTTTCCTTATAAATCACAAAACTGGCAGCGCCGTCAGGCGATGCCTTCCTGATTAAAATTAAGATTTTAATCAGGAAATAGTATCAGGTTTCCGGAAACAGCGCTTTCTGTTATCCTTGCCATTCGCTCTGCGGGTAACAGTCCGGAAGCAGCACATCTACGGTATGACCTGACCACAGGCGCTTGACAGCGATATCAGCCGCAGGCTACTTCCTGATTCAATGGCAGTTCCAGCAGTTCAGGGTGCGTGAGCAGATGCTGTATGATCTTGAGCGAACGGGCAAAGTAGAAGCCGTCCGCAATGCGTTCGTCCAGTGTGAAACCGATATCCACCACATCCCGCACCTCGCGGCTGCCGTCCCCGGCGATCTTCTCACTCTTGCGGATGGTGCCGATGGCTGCCATAATGGAGCTTGAGCCGTAATTGTTGAGATGATGGTAGACGCTCGGGCATTTGATGCTGCCAAGATTGGTGAGGAAGACGGTGGCAAAGTTCGGGTCATCCTGCCGCAGGAAGTCGGGCACCTTGCCAAAGAAGTCCAGTGTCTTGATGATCCAGATGACAAATGCCAGAACCGGACGCGGCAGCTTTTTGAGCACGTCCATCGCGCCATTCACACCGTCGTTCTTTTCCGTGCGGGCCTTGTGAACCTTGCCGACGACCCGGTGCGTCACCTCGGTGAGCGTCCAGTCTTCCGGCGCGGAGATGACCACGAGGGACTCCTCGCTGTGATCCTCGAAGCGTTTCTTGGCTACGAAGCCAAGGGTAATTTCGTCGCGCTGGTAAAAACGCCGGCCGGAGATGAAGCTGTTGAGCTGCGGGCGAAGATATATCGTTTTTGCGACAGCCATAAGAATGCAGTGAAAAAGCGTGGCACGGTATTCTTCCTCGCCCTCGTTCTTCCGTGCGATGTAGCGAAGCGCCTCTGTTACGTCGAATTCCATATTGACGTAGACCTCGGCATCCGTGCGGTGGTTCATCAGATGCGGCAGAATGACATGGAGCGAATCCATATCGCGGATCCAGCGGGCGTCTTTCCGGTCGCCCCAGCGTTTCTTTGCCGTGTTGCTCATAGTGTGTCCTCTTTTCTTTCTTTTTTCGGGCCGAAGCCCTTGAAGATGTCCTGCGCACCCTCATACGCAGAAATCTTCGGATAACCTATGCAATCATTACTTCCTTAAGTAATGGAAAGCCCTATGCCGGTTTTGCGGGTCAGTTCCCGGCTTCCGGGCGGTGTGCTTTTTCAACCTCTTCCTTCAGCGCGGCGGCAGATTTTGTTCCATAATCCCCCTTCCCTGAAAATTTCCGAAATCGTAATCCATGATACTACGATTTTGGAAAGGATGCAAGAGGTTTCCTCACGCATTCCGGAAAATGGAAAATGCGGTATATGGAGAGCAGGTGCCGATAAAAACACATGGCCTTTCCTTTTCTCGAAAAAATGGTATCATAGATGTGACTTTCCTGACAGAAAACCCTACTACTAAGGTGAGGAACAAAAGAAAGGAAGCGACCTAAAGTGGAAGATGCGGAAATCGTGGAATTGTTCTGGGCACGAAACGAGGATGCCATAAAAGAAACGGATGCCGTTTATGGCAGGAGACTGAACGCTTTGGCGAAAAACATCTTACAGAGCCGTGAAGACGCGGAGGAAAGCGTGAATGATACGTACATGGAGACATGGAGGGCAATTCCTCCCCAGCGGCCCAGATACTTCTTCGCTTTTCTTGCTGCCATCTGCCGCCATCTGTCCCTGACGAGACTGGACTGGAACACGGCGGCAAAGCGAAAGGCGGAGGTCGTCTCGCTGACGGAAGATATGGAGCAGTGCATTCCAGACGCCAGTCACGAGCGTACCATGCGGGGAAAAGAGCTGGGGCGTATTCTGGATGCGTTTCTGGAAAGCCTTCCAAAGGACAGCCGGGTGATTTTTCTGCGGCGGTATTGGTATGTGGATACCATCGCGGAAATTGCCCGGCAATACGGCATGACGGAAAGCAAGGTAAAAATGCAGCTCAGCAGAACCAAAGAAAAGCTGCGCATCTATCTGGAAAAGGAGGAAATCCGCGTATGAACGGCAAAGAATTGCTGCTTGGATTGTCTTATATCAGCCCAAAGTACATCGAGGAAGCGAAAAATTACAGTGCCAGTCAGAAGCGCATTCGTTTTCGCAAACCCCTGCTGATCGCCGCAGTAATTGCCCTGACGCTGCTGCTGGTGGGGTGCGCGGTGGCGGCCTATGCCCGGATTCACATGAGACTCGTGCAGCACAATGTGCCGACAACGGCGCAAACGGATGAAGATGTGTCGGACACAACGCCTGCCAGAAGTGTGATCGCAAGCTGCTATCCCCAGCAGCTGCCGGAGGGCTACCGTCTGGCAGAGGGTTTGCCCCTGAATCACACCACCCGGAATCTTTGCTACCGCAATGACGCGGGGGAGATGATCTCCTTCACCATTTCCACCAGTCAGGCCATTGAAGGTGTGCTGGCACCGCCGAGGGAGGAAACCAGCTTCACGGTGTCCGGCTGGGGTGCCGTTTTGCAGACTTCAGAAAAGGGCGCGCAGACACTGTCGTGGCACAACGAGGCCGAGGGCTACTATGCCGGCCTGTTTACGCAGGATATGGCAGTCGATTTGAAGGCTGTGGCGGAAAGCGTGGATTTTGGCGAAGAACTGCCCATGTCCTTCCTGTGCAGACAGGGGGAAATCTGGAGCATATGGTATCCCCGACAGATTCCAGAGGGCTACGCCTGTACGGATGTGGCGCCTTGCGGCAATGGCGGACAGGAGATCCGCTACACCTGTGATGCAAGCGGCAGCGTGATTTCCTATCATGTGTCCCTGACCACGGATCTCAGCGCGATTTCCGACCCGCCCCGGGACTCCTGCGTCTGGGAAGAGCTGACCGTGGCGGGGCAGCCTGCCAGAATGATGACCACCGGTTCCGGTCTGCGCCTGCTGTTCTGGAAAAATGAGCAGGAGGGCTTCAACGCCATGCTCTCCGTGGAGGACGATGCCGTGGATATCCTCGCCATGGCGGAAAGCGCGGCTCCCGGCGAGCCGCTGGAAGTGACTTCCAACTATCTGGGGCCGGATTACACCATCGAGCTGGAGCAGGACGCTTCTTCTTATGTAGGCTGGGAGCCTGTGTATCCCCAGAGCGTGCCGGAGGGATATGAGATTACCTTTGTCGCTGAACCGGCCTACGGCGAGCAGTCCATCGACTACGAAAACGATGCGGGGGATACCTTGACATATACCCTCTACTTTCGCCTGAGCCAGTGGGGCAGGCAGTTTGACGGCATGGGTCAGCCGGAGCAGGTCAAAATCAACGGAAATGTGGGCTACAAAAGCCCCGGCGAGCTGGTCTGGACGGACGCAGCCAGGGGCTTTGGATTCTCCCTGCGCGCCAGCGGGGACGTCGATTTGATCGCGGTCGCCGAAAGCGTGGGCATCGGCCCGGAACTGAAGCCGACCCGCTGGGACGATATCCGGAAAGCGCTGGAACAGCTGGGGGATTATCAGATTACCGCACTGCCTGACGGCATGGTGGAGGATGGGCTGACAGGCGCGCCGCTGGAAAACGCCGACGACTGGTATTCCTACGTCCGCCGCTGGTACTTTGAGCCGAAGACCAATCAGGACATTTATCTGGAATATGAAAGCTATGTTACGGACTGCACCGATATGGAAGATGTGCTTCAAATGCTTATCGGCACCGGAGGAAACTCGGTAACCGTCCACGGCTGCACGGGAGCGGCATTACAGAATGGCAAAAGCGCCGCAGTAGTATGGCTGATCGGCACCCCTGAGAAAGGAATCTCGTTCCGGTTGTCCAGCAGCAGTTTCACCGCAGAGGCGCTTCTGCCGATTGCGGAAAGTGTGCAGCTGCAATAGCGATTCCCCAAACCGCATTCACCGGGGCTTAAGACATAGCCTCAGCACCCCCATCCGTTCCGCGGGAAGCGGAATGGATGGGGCTGTTTGTCTACGTGAGACTGCTTTTTTGTTTCATCACAGCATATGCGCCGGAAAAAGTCGATGTCGGCGTTTTTTGGACCTCGTTTCTGGAAAAATTTTTCCGATTCGACGAGAAAAACAGTTGCGCTTATCCCAGCTGTATGTTATACTGGTGGTGTATATACCATCCCGGAATGGCGCTGACCATGCGTTCCCCGCGGAGTACGGGAAACGCACAGAACTGAAAGGAACGGAACAGCTATGAAGAAACGACTGCTCAGCATCCTGCTCGTGTTTGTCATGGTGCTCTCCACGCTGCCCATCCCGGCCTTTGCCGAGGACGGCGGGGAAGCAGCCCCCACATGCATCTGCGAAACGGCCTGCAGGTCGGAAGACATGAACGAAGACTGCCCAGTGTGCGGCGCGGAAGGTGCGCACCTGCACGACTGCGCCAAGTACGTCGAGGGCGCGGAGAATCCGGCGGAGACCACCACTCCCACCGCCGAACCGGTGAATGTCGGGGAAACCGAAGCCACCACTGCGCCCGTCGTTCCCGAGACTGAAAAGGACGAGACTCAGCCGGAGAGCGAAAATGATGCCGAAAACATTGAGGGCGGCGAAGAGACTCTTCCCGAAGATGCGCCGGATACGCTCGCGTTGGACGCGGAAAATCTCATCAGCGTGCAAAGCGGCGAAACCATGTCGGACGAATTGTATGATTCGCTGTCCTATGCCACATTCACGCTGTCCGCAAGCGAGTACCAGTGCGGCGAGGCGGGGCATACCGGCTCCATAACGGATATATGCCTGAACAGCGTTGACCTGTCGGACTGGGATGCAAACCGGAAAATCAAGGTGAATTTTGATATTTCCTTCCAATGTGATACGCCGGGCTGCCCGCGCGGGAAGGAGATGAACCGGTATAACAAGACAAGAACCTTTACCGACTCGGATTCCTGCCACACGCCGGTCTCCGCCACTGCCAATTACAGGAAGGCATGCAGCAGCAATAACAATGATCTAATCGTGCTGACCCTGACCTCCAACAAGAGCATCGCCTACAAGGAATACTTTCCGAAAAAGGAAGCCACCTGCACCGAGGCGGGCTATGAATCCTACTGGATGTGCGGCAGCGATGCGGACAGCAACAAGTGCCGGAAGATATTCTCGGATGAGGACTGCACAAAGGAGCTTGCCGCGCCCATCGCGATTCCCGCGAAGGGACACTATTTCCCTGCAAGTGCCTATCACGCGGAACTGCCTGGCACCTGTACCGATATCGGTCATGTGGAATACTGGCATTGCGGCCAGTGCTACAAGTATTTTACCGATAACACCGGCACAACGGGGATCTCGAACATAATGCTCCCCAAGGATAAGGATAACCATGCCCAGGCGCCGCAATATATCGCTGACGACGTACATCATACGGCAAAATACAATTGCTGCAACACGACGCTCCCCATGGAAGCACACAGCTTTGACTATGGCGTGTGTGACGTATGCGGCTACGTAGCCACTTTCCTGGTACAGAGCGGCAGGGAGGCTGCGTACTTTGGCTCGTACAACGATGCAATGGCCGCGCTAGCGCGGGAAGGCGCGACGTTTCTAATGGTGCTGAGAGACTATGACGGTACGATCGATATCAATGTAGACGGGAAACGTACCGTCCTGATCGGCGACGCCAGAACAAATGTCCGCGTGAGTGGCATCAACATAAACGGCGGAAGCGTTACCATATCGAATTACGGAACGGTTGGCTCTCTTACGAACAATGCCGTCACGATCCTCGGCAAAGGCGGCGGCAGATATGACGCGATCCGGAATAACATGGGCGACGTCGGGGCGCTTCTCGGCAGTTGCATTGTGTATAAAACAGAGGACGGCGTGTTCCTGCGTTCCAAAGATGAAGCTTGCAAGGCCGACAGCATTCAGAATGTCCGTGTCATTGGCGCTCCGATTTCGTACATCGAGATCACCGGCGCGGGCAAAGGCACCGGTGAAGAGTATGACGTCAGGTATGCCCATACGGTAAAAGCGGGAGAAACGGTGACGTTCCGATCGGATGTGTACCAGATCAGCGGTGCTACCGCCGCTGGTGCTGTCATCACATCCTGGGACTGCGGAACCATACCCGCGGAAAATGTCGATGTGCAGACATCCAATGGGGGCTGGAGATCGACGCTTACTCTGACGAACATTACACCTGGCGTATATCCTCTGGTCTGCACGGTGAATTCTGACAACAACGGCGAAATCTATTCCGTTCGCGCAACCGTCACACTCACCGTGGAGGCGGGCGAGACAGAGTATACCCTCACCTTCGACGCCAACGGCGGCACCGGCGCTCCGGCTGCCATGACCGGCGAGACAAACGCCTTCGTGATTCCCGATACCATCCCGACACGGGACAATGCCCACTTCGGCGGCTGGGCGCTCACTGCCGGAGCCGACAGCCCGCAATACCAGCCCGGCGATACTGTCACCATCGACGGTGGGATGAAAATGACCCTCTACGCCTACTGGAGGACGCACGGCGACGGTAACGGCGACGGCTTCTGCGACGGCGGCGAGGAATGCCTCCACGGAAAGGACGCCGATGGCTACTGCACCGTAAGCGGCTGCACCCACAACGCGGACGGACACGACTGCTGCCCGAAGCGCGGGCCTTCGGAAACCGTCATCACGACCCTGCCAACCCTGCCCGCCGAAACGTATGTCGGCACCCAGTTCCTGGATGAAGCGCTCGAGGGCGGAGTGGCGCAGGTTAAGGGAACGGATACCGTCGTCCCCGGTAAGTTTGCATTCGAGGGAGAGTATGGCGGGAGCGTAAGTTATGTGGGGGAAAACCGCCTGCATGTTATCTTCACTCCCGATGACACGGAAGCATATACAACAGCGGAATGTGAAGTGATTGTGACCGGCATTCGGCATACGATCACGGAGGTTCTTACGAAGTTTGCCGTCACGGACAAACCGCTGGGCACGCCCCTTGCGGAGCTGGGAATCCCTACGGAGGGCGTCACGGTAAAAACTGACTCCGGCGCAATGTTCGCCCCTATTCCGGTCATTTGGGACACATCTGCCTATGATCCCAATTCTCTGGAACCCCAGACTATCTACGGAACGCTGGATGTTGCCAACAGCTATTTTCATGATAAAATCGTTACGGAAACCGATGTAAAAGCGACCATTGAGGTATCTCTTATGGATACTCGGGTCTTCCAGACTACCATTGTCACACCGCCTACGGTTGAAGGAACCTTCTATGCGCTGGATCGTTACGAGACGCTGACAAGCAGTCTCAAGGGCGGAAAGGCGATGGCAAACGGTCAGGAGATCGAAGGCACGTTCGAGTTTGATGAGGACGAATTGCTGTACGGAGACACCGCCTACCCCGGCATCGGGCTGAAATACGGCCAGCTTACGCGCACGGTCGTTTTCAAGCCGACAAACTCCAGGAACTACACAACTGCAGCCTGCACGGTAACCGTGAACGTTCTCCCTCTCACGATCGTCAGAATCAATCCCAATTTCGAGGACATCACCGACAAGCCCATTGGTACGGCGTTTGAACAACTTGGATTGGCGGAAGCGGGTTCGATGGACGTGATGCGCGGTGACCCCCAAAAAACGACGATCATGAGCGACACGGTGGTCTGGGATAAAAACCAGTATGACCCGAATACGCCATATGAGCAGCGCATTACGGGCAGATTGGTGCTGTCCACATGGAAGGATTATATTGCGCCCCCCGAAGGGGCGTCCACCGTCAGCGTCAAGGTGAAGCTGAAGTACGACCCGGTTGTACCTGTGATTGTGACCGCGCCGACGTTCCGCTGGACAAAGGGAGACTTCCGGCTTGGCGACAATCAGATTTTTGTCAGCGAAATCTTCCAGATCGGAACGGAAACGCCCCCGGAGGAAGCTGACGAGATCGGTGCGCTTATTGGCGGTGAGGCGCGGGTTGGCGGCAGGAAGATCGACGGCACATTCTCTTTCAAGGCCGGTACGCCTAAGTGGTTTAGCGCAGCGGGAACATACAACGTGACTGTGGTCTTCACGCCGAGTGATACCGTTCGTTATGCGCCTGCCGAATGTACCATCCCGATTGAAGTGGTCAAACGCACCCTCCTGAGCATCGAACCCTCGACGGATATCACGAACGAAGAGGTCGGCACGGAGTTTGATGCGCTCTGGCTGCCTTCATTCGTGAACTGCCGGACAGAGGACGGGTCGTTCTACTCAGGCATTGGCGTAACGTGGGATAAGATGTCGTATGACCTGAATGCTACTGCTGAGCAGGCCATTACCGGCACGCTCAATCTCGGCGATATTCCGACTATTCAGCAGCCCGTCCCGGAGTTAAAGGCCACGGTCAAGGTCAGGCTTATTCCCCACGACTGGAGCGACTGGACGCCCGACGGCAACGGTACCCACAGCCGCGTCTGCGCCAGAAACAGCAGTCATAAAGAAACCGTCAGCTGCTCCGGCGGTACGGCGACCTGTCAGGCAAAGGCGGTCTGCTCCGTCTGCGGTCAGGCATACGGCCAGTTTGCCGCGCATGACTTTACGGCAGAAGTGGTTGAAGAAAAATACCTGAAATCCGCCGCAACCTGCACGGAGAAGGCAGTTTACTACAAGTCCTGCACCGTCTGCGGCGAAAAAGGAACGGAAACCTTCGAGGTTGGCAATATTCTCGGCCACGACTGGGGTGAATGGCAGCCCAACGGAAACGATACCCATAGCCGCATCTGCACCAGAAACAGCGGCCATAAGGAGACCGTCAACTGTTCCGGTGGTACGGCGACCTGTCAGGCAAAGGCAGTCTGCGCTGTGTGCAGGCACGAATACGGCCAGTTTGCCGCGCATGACTTTACGGCAGAAGTGGTTGAAGAAAAATACCTGAAATCCGCCGCAACCTGCACGGAGAAGGCAGTTTACTACAAGTCCTGCACCGTCTGCGGCGAAAAAGGAACGGAAACCTTCGAGGTTGGCAATATTCTCGGCCACGACTGGGGTGAATGGCAGCCCAACGGAAACGATACCCATAGCCGCATCTGCACCAGAAACAGCGGCCATAAGGAGACCGTCAACTGTTCCGGTGGTACGGCGACCTGTCAGGCAAAGGCAGTCTGCGCTGTGTGCAGGCACGAGTACGGCCAGCTTGGCACACACAGCTTCACGGCGGAAACCGTGGAGGAACAGTACCTGAAATCCGCCGCGACCTGCACAGAAAAGGCAGTCTATTACAGGTCCTGCGCCACCTGCGGCCTGAGCGCCAAGGACACCGCCGAGGAAGCGGTCTTTGAAACCAGGGCGCTCGGCCATGACTGGGGCAAGTGGCAGTCCAATGGCGACGGCACCCACACCCATGTCTGCACCAGAGACGATACCCACAAGGAGACGGTCAGCTGCTCCGGCGGCACCGCGACCTGCGTGGAGCAGGCGACCTGCAAGGACTGCGGCGGGAAGTACGGCGAAAAGGATGCCGCGAACCACACCGGTGCGAAGAAATGGACGACCACAAAGACCACCCACGAACAGAAATGGTCCTGCTGCGGCGAGATCACCGTCGCCAAAGAAGCCCATACCTTCGGCAAATGGGTCGTCACCGAAAAGGCAACATCCAGAAAAGACGGGGAAAAGACCCGCACCTGTGAAGTCTGCGAGTACGTGGAGAAGGCGACAATCCAAGCCACCGGCGCCCCGGCGAAGACCGGCGACGACAGCAACATCGGCATGTGGGCGGGCATCCTCTGCGTATCCCTGGCCGGTATCATAGCGCTGGTGGTATGGTATAAACGGAAGAACAGGAAGTAAACCAAGCCATATTGCAGTCATAACCACCGGCCAGCGGTTATGACTGGGTATTGGAATCTTCGCCTACTGCTCAGTTTCCCGAACGCTGTCCTCAAAATCGGCTGGTTGTTCCAGGCAGAAAAATCCGGACTTATTCCCGAGTGGGGAGTAAGTTCGGGTTTTTCGCTTTATCCAGGAAGTGCCACACAGAAAAGATTGCCATGTGCAGCCGGATGTAGTATGCTGTCAGAAAGAAAAATCTTCCATTCCACGTTTTTCTGCGTGTATAGGGGTGAAGCTACTAAAAAAGGAGGCGGCGACATGGATGACAATGAAATTCTCGATTTGTATTTCGCCCGGTCGGAACAGGCGATCGTTCAGACTGACCAGAAATACGGATTTTATTGTTACAGTATTGCCAAACGTATTTTATCCGACCCCCTGGACGCTGAGGAAAGCGTCAACGATACCTATTACTCCGCCTGGAAGCTGATCCCGCCCCGCAGACCCCAGCGGTTTTCCACCTTCCTGGGAAAGATCACCCGGAATCTTGCCATCGACCGCTGGCGGAAGAATACCGCCGAAAAGCGGGGGAAGGGGGAGACGCAGGTGCTGCTGGACGAGCTGGCGGGGTGCGTCGCTGGAAGCGAAAGCCCGGAGACGGAGCTGCTTCGCAAGGAGCTGACCGCCTCGCTGAACCGCTTTCTGCGGAAGCTCCCGGAAAAAGACCGCATCGTCTTTCTGCTCCGGTACTACTATGCCGGTACGAAGGAAGACATTGCCCGGAAGACGGGGCTGTCCTCCAATCAAGTGAAGTACATCCTGCAAAAGGTAAGAAAACAGTTGGCCGACACTCTTAAAAAGGAGGGTTTACAATGACAGCTTATCAGCTTTTCAGAGGACTGACCGGCGTGGACGGGGAGCTGCTGGCGGCGGCAGAGCTGGTGGATTCCCGGAAGGAATCCGCCACAAAGAAACTGCCCGCGAGAAAAATCTGGCTTGTTGCAGCGGTCATTGCGCTGGCGCTGCTTTTGGTAGGGTGTGCGGTGGCCTATGCCTTGACTGTTTTCGGCAGTCCCGCGGAGATGATCGCCGGTCTGTACGGAGGGGCTGACAGCGCCGCCCCCTTCGAAGATTCCGACCCGGATCGGCCGAACGCCGCTTGGACTGTTCCGGGGTATGAAAAATCTCCCGTGGAGGAAACCGTTGCTCAGGAGCTTCAAAAGTGGGTTTCCCCTGTAGGAAAAAGTATTTCTACGGACGGATACACTCTGACGGTCGATGCCTATGTCTACGACAGCACCACTCAGTGCGGGTTTATCACCATGCTTCTGACCCACGACGCGCCGATAGAGCTGTCCCCAGGCCGGAACGGTTTGCTGGGCAGTGTTCCCGTAAACATCAATCAGTACGGCTATGCCTATCTGATACCAGAAAAAACGACGGACACCCAGCTGGCGTTTACCTACTATTTCCGGGCGGATATGCAAAATGGAACGAATCTGCTGGTATCCTTCCCGGACTTTGAGGCGGAAGCCAAATGGGAGGAATACGAGAAAAACCGTTCCGCTGAAATAGAGACCATTCGTGAGCGGCTGAAGCAGGAGCTTACCCCTCAGCAAGCTGCCGAGAAAATGGAAGCGCTGGGTTACGGGAGCGGCGGCTATACCGGAAGATACGACGACTACTATTTTCTGGCCGCTCATGAATATGATGCTGCCCACAGCGCAGACCAGCTCAGCGAGGAAGAGATAGAACGTCAGGCGCTGGAGAAAAATTTACGAGAAGAACTGACGCCGGAGGAAGCGGTGGAACAGCTTCGTTCCCTCTGGGGAGACGAACTGGTAGACGAGATTTTCGCCGGCCAGACGGAGGAGATGACCGCCTTCGCATACCTCACACTGTCGGAAAGAGCCTACGAGCAAGCCCACATGGACGAAATGGTGTGCGTTTCCCTCCCGGACGGCGGCAGTCTGCCCCATCGGACCTTTGGTCATGGGGATGTTTATGTAAACTCCCTGTGCGTTCGCATCCGGTCTTCCCGTTACGCGGAGCCGGGCAGCGATATCCAGACCCTCATCTTCCACATGACGGACGGCACCGACTTTGTCGTTGTGGATAGCGTGACAGACAACACCCTGTTCAAGCGGGTCATTGAACACGGTGATTTTCTCGACATGTTCAACAGCGCAATCAACATCGATAAAATACAATCCGTGGAGGTCGTTGGCAAGCTGTCCAGCGCAACGCTGGAAGCCGACGCGGATTGAGTAACAGCGCCCCGTTTCCCCACCAAACGGAAAACGGGGCGCATTTTGCTGTTGACGTCCGGGAATGCGCGTGGCATAATAGTTGTACATACAACGATGTATCTACAACAAGTCAGGAGGCTGCCATGGATATTACGGAACGGAAAATCACCAAAATCGCCCGGGAGGCGGAAAAGCTGGTTCTGCGCACCATGCGGGAAACCGGCGTCGGCACGGCGGAGATCGACCTGATCCACGCCCTGCGCCACAATCCCGGCTGTACACAGGCGGCGCTGGCGGAGCTGCTGCACGCGGACAAAGCCGCCATCGCCCGCAGAACAAAAAATCTGGAAGCGAAGGGCTACCTCGTCCGCCGGGACGCCCCCAACGACCGGCGCAGTCAGCTGCTGTACCCCACGGAAAAGGCGGAGAGCCTGAAATCCTCCAAAGCGGAGATCGAAGCGGCCTTTTATGAGTATCTGGCGGACACGCTGACGAAAGAGGAAGCCGCCGCCTTTGCCGCCGCGCTGAACAAGCTCTACGCGGCGTCCAAGGCGGAAAGCCGGGCGGGCTTCCCGCACTTTATTCAGGCGGCAAAGGGGGACGACAGCGATGAAGCGTGAAAAAGCCTTCCGCCCGGACAGGATCGGTTCGTATTTCCGCGTCGAATGGCTGCCGCTGGCACTTGTGACCCTTTCCGGCCTGATCTACAACATCGGTCTTCTTGCCACGCCATGGTTTGAAGGGCGGCTGGCGCAGTGCCTTGCGGACATTCTGGGCGGGAATGCCGCTGCCGGGAAAATGGCGGTTCTGGTGCTTGCCTATATTCTCGTCACGCTGGGGGTGCAGGCCGCGCGGTTTATCAAGCGGTTCTATGTCCGCCGCTTCGCCAACAACATCAACCGCCGGATGAAGGGCATCCTGTACGCCAATTTGGTGCGCAGAAGCCGGGCATCCCTGGAGCAGGAGGGCGCGGGCGAGCTGATGACCAAGGCCATCTCCGACGTGGACGACTGCGTGGAGGGAATGCGGAAATTCACCACCGAGGTCTTCGACACCTTCGTGGCGCTGGTGGGCTACGCGGTGATGCTTCTGGTATACGACTGGCGTCTGGCGATCCTGAGTTTGCTGTTTACGCCGGTGTCCTACGTCTGCGCGGCGTGGATGAAGCGGAACGTCCAGCGTGCGGGCGCCGCCTACAAAAAAGCGGCGGGCGCACTCAGCACGGCCACGCTGGATCGGGCGCAGAACGCCGTGACCTACCGCATTTACGGCTGTGAAAGCACCCGGGAGGGGCAGTACGAGCATACGCTGGACACCTACGAGAAGACCGCCGTCCGCAGCAACGTGTGGCAGTCGGCCCTGCCGCCGCTGTATCTGGCTGTGTCGGAGGCGGGGGTGCTGTTCATTCTGTGGTTCGGGGCGAAAAACGTCCTCGGTTCCGGGTGGCGCGCATGGGATATTGCGGCGTTCACTACGTTTCTTTCCTGCTTTACCAAGCTGACGGTGAAATCCTCCAAGGTGGCGAAGCTGTTCAACTCGGTGCAGAAGGCGGAGGTCTCATGGAAGCGCATTCAGCCGCTGATAAAGTCCCCGGAGACGCTGGAGCCTCTCGCCGTTCCGTCAGCGGTGGACGTGACCCTTGAGAATCTTTCCTTTGCCTACGGCAACCAGCCGGTTTTCTCCGGACTGAGCCTGACGGCCCATCCGGGGGATATCATCGGCGTTACCGGGCCGGTGGCCTGCGGCAAGTCCACCTTCGGGCGGGTGTTCCTCTGCGAAGCGCCCTACGGCGGCTCGGTGAAATTCGGGAAGACCGAGTTTTCCGCCCTCACCCCCCGTCAAATCGCGGCAACCGTGGGATATTTGGGGCACGACCCGGAGCTGAGCGCCGACACCATCCAGAATAACGTCCTCTGCGGAAGCAATCAGGACGCGAAGCCGTATCTTGCCGCGGCGGCGCTGGATCATGAAGTGCTTGCCATGGAAGCGGGGCTGGATACCGCCATCGGCAGCAGCGGAACGCGGCTTTCCGGCGGTCAGGCGCAGCGGCTGGCGCTGGCAAGAACTCTTGCCCACCCAAGACCCGTTCTGGTTCTGGACGACCCATTCTCCGCGCTGGACAGAAATACCGAGGATACCGTGTTCGCAAATTTGCAGGAATACGCAAAGGATAAGGTCGTGTTCCTGATCTCTCACCGCCTGTATCACTTCCCGCAGATGCGCAGTGTGATCTTTATGGAGGACGGCAAGGCCACCGTCGGCACCCACGGGGAACTGATGGCATTCGTCCCGGTGTACCGGCAGCTTTATGAAAGCCAGACAGGAGGGCAGACTCATGAATAAAAACGGTGTGTTTGCCGCCATACGGACGGCGGCAGCGACCCACCATCTTCTCACGGTGGGGACGGTTCTCTGCGTGGCGGCGTCGGTGGGTGCGTCCCTGCTCCCGCCGCTGCTGCTGGCACGGGTGGTCGATCGCCTGACCGTGGGCAGCGGACTGACGTTTCTCGCGGTACAGGGCTACTTTTGCAGTCTTGCGCTGGAGGGACTGCTTTCTTCCGCGCAGGAAAGCCTGCTCGTGCTGTTCGGCCAGAAAATGACCCACGCCCTGCGTTCGGAAATGTCCCGGAAGCTGACCCGGCTGCCCGCAAGCACCCTTGTTGACCAGAATCCCGGCGAGGTCGCCGCCCGGTTTTCCGGGGATGTGGATACGGTGGAGGCGCTGTTTACCTCCGGCATCATCAGCATGGTGGCGGACGCGTGCCGCATTCTGTCCATCATGGCGGTCATCGCGGTGAAAAATACCGGCCTCGCCCTGATTCTGCTGCTGGTTCTGCCCCTGTTCGCCCTGTTCACCCGCCACGTGCAGAAGCGGATGCTGGCCGCCCAGCTGAACAACCGCCGCGCCGTCGCCGCCGTGTCCGGACAGGTGCCGGAGACGCTGCACAATATCCGCACCATCCGGGCGCTGGGGCTGGAAGATTACATGGAGCGCCGCTACGATCGGCGTATTTCGGACGGCTACGCCGCCATGGAGCGCACGAATTTTTACGACGCCATCTATTCCCCGGTGGTTCTGCTGCTGAACGCCGTGGTGGTGGGCATTGTCATGCTGCTGTCTGCCTCCGGAAATGCGGAAATCCTGCGCCTGTTCGGCATGTCGGTGGGCACGTCGGTGGCCGTTATCAGCTACATATCCCGCATTTTTGCACCCATTGAAAGCCTTGGCATGGAGATTCAGACCATTCAGTCGGCCATGGCCGGGGTCAAGCGTATCGACGCGTTTTTAAGCCAGCCGGAGCGCGTCATTCCGGAGCATCGGGAAACCACCGCCCGGGGGGACGTGGCGCTGTCCCACGTGACCTTCGGCTACGGGGAAAAGCCCGTTCTGCGGGACTTTTCCATGACCGTAAGGCAGGGCAAGCAGGTCACGCTGGTAGGCCGGACGGGCGCAGGAAAAAGCACTGTGTTCAAGCTTCTGCTGGGGCTTTATCGTCCGGAAGCCGGTACGATCACCATTGGCGGCGTGGACGTTTCGGCCATTTCGGATCAGGAGCGCCGAACCTGCATCAGCTGTGTGGAGCAGCACTTTTTCCGCGTGCCGGGGACGGTGCTGGATCAGATCACCCTTGGTGACCCGCAGATAACGGAAGATATGGCAAAGAACGCGGCGCACCTTGCCGGGATCGACGCGGCCATTCAGGCATTGCCGGATGGCTACGCCACGGTATGCACCGAGGGCATGTTCTCACAGGGCGAATGGCAGCTTCTGTCCATCGCCCGCGCCGCGGCGGCGGATCCGGCGGTGCTTCTGCTGGACGAGATCACAGCAAATCTGGACGCCGAAACGGAGGAACGCGTTCTGGAAGCTCTGCGCCGCGCCTCTGAGGGGCGGACAGTTTTGTCCGTTTCCCACCGCGTCTATGAAAATCTGGGTGGGAGGACGGTCGAGATCAAGCCGCAGGGGCAATGAGATGGAATTTCAGGGAGAAACGGCGCAGGCAATGACCGGCGGGAGCCGCCGATCTATCCCCATCACAGAGAAAAACCGCCCTCCTGACAGTTACTGATGGCAAATGCGAAAAATGTCTCCTTTGCGATAGCCGCAAAATAGCCGGTCTGCTCGTACTCATGCGCATAGTGCTTGGCAATGTGTCCCAGCGTCTCCTTAAGCTGAAGCATTGCGGCAAATTCATGCTTGCAGGGATAGCTGCAAAAGCAGTCGCACAGTAAATTCTGGATTTCCCCGTCGTGATAGCGGAACTCAACGGCGTATGCTTTTGTCCCTTCCACGACTGCATACCCCTTTGTCCCATCCAGACAGAGATAACGGACGCGGTTCTCCATGAAGTAATCGTGTCCCCGCTCCGCAATGGCATTGGTGACTTTCATTTCTTCTAAATGCTCCAGAGAGAAGGAGAAATCGTCGTTTCCGCTGGCAAATTCCTCGCCTTCGCCGACGGGTGCCCGGAACCAGCTTGTTACTTGGGCGGCGGGGAGAGCAGCGGGGTCGAAGGTGATAAAATGGGAAGCGGACATGTAAAATCTGCCGTGCACCCGGGTATTTACCTGGAAAATGACCTTCTGATATTCGGACAGCCGAATCCTGAAATTGTAATTCACGCTGGTCACGATGCCGAGAACCCCTTCCAGCTTGCCGCTCACATAGACCCGGTCGCCGGCCTTCAGGTTGAACCGGTCGTTGTAATAGGCGAGCGACCTTCCGGTCTCCGGAAAACAAACCTGCACCACAGACTTCCGGGGCGCGGCGCTGACCGGTTCTGCCTCCCGCGCTGCCGGAGTTTCCTGTCCCTCTTTGGACGCTCCACCAAAACCACTGATCGTAAAACGCATATCTTTTCCTCCATCCATAATCTTTTTTGGGTTTCTGAGAGGATTATACAATGCGATGTGTCCAATAAACCGGACTAATTCAAGTAAAACACACGATAATGAAAAAAATTCAAAAAACAGCGGGAGGCCGACCGGCTTCCCGCTGTTTCCATAGTTACGTATCCAGACTTCTCAGCCGCTCGACGATGCTCTGCTTCACCGCCTGACGGTACATGACCGCCGGGATGGCACAGCCAAGCACGATGAAGGCGGGCAACATGGCCAGTACCGGGGTGATGGTGTAGTGATAGCTGTAGAACCAGTAGGCGCTTTCCAGAAGCCGCCCCGCCAGCGGGTTCACCGCGGCGGACAGAAGCCCCGCAATCAGGCCGGAACCAAGGGTGTACAGCAGCCCCTCCCAGAGAAGCATGGTTTCCAGCTGACGGCCGGTCATGCCCACCGACTGCAAAACCGCGAATTCCCGGCTCCGCGCCAGAATGGCGGTCATCATGGCGTTGAAGAAATTCAGAATGCCCACGACGCCGATGATGGCGCACAGCAGCCCGCCCAGAATCACAAAGGTCATCCGGAACTCGTGAAAATATGCCCGGTGGGTCGCCTTGCTTTCGTACATCAGGGGACTGTCGGGGTCGGAAGTGAGCTGGGCAAGGTAGCTTTCCGCGGCGGCCTCCGCCTCGGGACTGGGGGTGTCGAAGAGGTAGACCATGGGGAACACGTTGTCCTCCCCGGCGTCCCGGTACAGGGCGTCCGCGCTGAGGATTGCCTCATAGCCCATGGTATAGAACCGGCTGCTCATGTTGTAGGGAACGTCCACCAGTGCGCAGACGGTGTAGTTTACGTCGTACGCAGTATCGCCGTTTCCATAGGTGACTTTGATTTTCTCGCCCACGGCGGGATAAATCCCGGGGTCAGGCAGCTTCCCGGAATCATCCAGATTCACGGCAATGGCGATGGCATGGCTGTCCGGTTCCCAGAGGGAATCCAAGCTGCCGTCGATCACCGTGAGCTTTTCTCCAAGCGTTGGGTCAAGCCCCTCTATCTGGGACACCGCCTGCACCTTGTCGCCGTCTCTTGGCGTCTGGGCGAGAAGCGCGTCGATGTCCATATCCGTATCCCGGCTGTAGAAGGCGGCTTCATCCCGCCAGACGCTTTCCGGCAGATACATACCCACCCCGCCGGTCTGATAGGCAAAGCCCTCCAGAGAGTGCGCTGTGTTTGCCCGCACCGGTTCCACAGCCTCTTTGGTCAGGGAAAAACCCCGATAGTTAAAGTAGTCCGGTGTGCTGATGAGGAAGTCCGCGCAGCTTCGCCGGCTCAGGTATTTGTCCATGTCGAAGCCGCCGATAAACGTGACCAGCAGATTCAGCAGAACGACGGTCAGGGACAGCGACACCATCACGAGAGCCGTCTTCTTTTTATCTCTGCCTAAGTTGGCGGCGGCCATCTGAACAGGCGTGACTTTGCTGCCCTTCCGGTGCGTTTTCCCCGCCGACTGACGCTCGGTGTAGCGCACCGCCTCCACAGGGGAGACCCTCCCGGCAATTCGTCCCGGCCGGGCGCAGGAAAGCAGCACCGTCAGCAGGGCGAACACTGAGGAAAACAGGAATATCCATGGGGAAACGCTGACTGTGGTGTACCGCCCTCCCATCGTGGAGGTGGACATGGTGATGGGAACCGCCGCGGCACCAACGCCGTAGCCCAGCAGCAGACCCACCGGAATGCCCAGCGCGCTCAGCAGCAGCGCCTGCTGGCGGATCAGCCGCCGCAGCTGCTTCGGCGTGACGCCGATGGTCTTGAGCAGCCCGTAGTAGCGGATGTCCCCCGCCACGGAGATCTGGAAAATGTTGTAGATCACCAGATATCCAGTAAACGCCACCAGAATCAGCACGGCGAGCATGGCGAGGATTCCCCCAACGCCCAGCGTGTCCCAGATCTGGGTAGCGGTATAGCCCCAGTTGACGCCGATGCGAAGCTGCCCTGCCTCCTCGCCGATGCTGTAGCCGCAGTCCTCGCCAATTCTGGTCAGGTCGTTTTCAATGTTCAGGGAGCTTCTCAGCATGACGCTCAAATCCGTGCGGAAGGGCTTCATGCCTCCCGCCACGGCTTTTTTTTCGATCTTCTGGGCGTATTCCTTGGAAACGTTGAGGAAGTGGACGCTCAGCAACTCGTCGTAATCCCACCAGCCCACCAGCGTAAAGGTGTCGGTGACGTCCCAGCCCATCTGCTCCTTGTCCGCCAGCGTGTAAGTGACCTTCACCTGTGCCCCCAGCTCCGGCTTTACGCCGAGAAGCTCCAGAGCTTTGGTGTCCATGGAAATTTCGTTCCCGCTTTTCGGGGTACGTCCCACTGTGGGCTGGGAAAAGCTCCACTTGGCGTTGTTGTCGTCCATGTAGCTGATTTCGGCGTAGTCCTTTTCAAAAGCGCCCTGGGTGGCAAGACCCAACACCGTCCGCACGCCCACGGCTTTGACGCCGGGATGTGCCGAAAGCACCGCGATCTGGTCTTCGTCCACGTCCTTGAACGCACCGTGAGCATACCCGCCGACAGAGCGGAACTGATAGTTTTGGTTCGTCTCGTTGATGGACATTACGATGGTAAAGAGGGACGTGAACAGCAGGGCGGTCAGGGCGATGGCAAGCACCGCGATGATGTTCCGCTTTTTCGCGGACATCAGGGTCTTGAAGCTTAAATGGCGAATACAGCTTCCGTTTTTCACCTTCATGCCGCTCACCTCACGATCCGTCCGTCCTCAATGCGGATGATCCGATCCGCCGTCTGAGCGATCTCCTCGTTGTGGGTGATCATGACAATGGTCTGGGCAAATTTCTGGCTGGTGACTTTCAGCAGGCTCAGCACGTCCTGACTGGTTCTGGAATCCAGATTGCCCGTAGGCTCATCCGCCAGAATGATGGCGGGGGCGGCGGCAAGGGCGCGGGCGATGGCCACCCGCTGCTGCTGACCGCCGGACAGCTGGCTGGGAAGGCTCCCCAGCTTCTTTTCCAGACCCAGGGTGTTCACGATTTTGTCGAGGAAGTCCTCGTCCACCTGCCGCCCGTCCAGCTGGATGGGCAGGACGATGTTTTCCCGCACGTTCAGCACCGGCACCAGATTGTAGCTCTGGAAGACAAAGCCGATCTTCCGCCTGCGGAAAATGGTCAGCGCTTCATCTTTCGGGGAAAAAATGTCCTTCCCGTCCACGATCACGCTGCCGGAGGTGGGCCGGTCAAGGCCGCCCAGCATGTGCAGAAGGGTGGATTTCCCGGAGCCGGAGGTGCCCACAATGGCGACAAATTCGCCGCTGTCCACACTCAGGTTCACGCCGTCCAGCGCCCGAACCTCCGTGTCCCCGGAGCCGTAGATTTTGCGCAGGTTTCTGGTTTCCAAAATACTCATAATAACCTCCCAAATAGAAAAGTCTGTATTGTTTTCACACTACAGACTTTACTACAGGATTCTTTCTACATTCTTTCCGGAATCTAACAGTGTTGACAGATTTCACGGGGGAGGTACAGGGAAAATGTGCTGCCCTCGCCCGGTTTGGAGCTGACCTTCACATAGCCGCCCTGCCCCTCCGCAATCTGACGCACCAGATACAGCCCGATGCCCACGCCTTCCTCCGTGGGATTGCTTAAGCCCCGATAGAAGCGCTGAAATACCTTCGGCTGCTCGTCCTCCGGTATCCCCGGCCCGTTGTCCGCCACGTGAATGGCCGAAAACATCTGGTAGGCGGACGCGGACACACGAACCGCCCCGCCGGCGGGGGTGTACTTGACGGCGTTGTCCAGCAGGTTAAATACGGCTTCCTCCGTCCATTTTGCGTCGAAAACCGCTTCGGCATCCGTGGGAACGAGGGTGATGGAAATGTTCTTTTCCCCGGCCTTCGGCTCCAGCTGGGATACCGCCGAGGATAGAACGTCCTGAAGCGCCCCCGGCTCCGGGCGCAGAGCGATCACCCCGGATTCCAGCCGGGAGGTCTTCACCAGCGCATCAATGAGAATTTGCAGCTTCTTCGTTTGGGCGTCCAGCGCGTCCAGACACACCGTGCTCCCCGGCTGCTCCCGCAGGAGCTGGGCGTAGAGCAGAATGTTGGCAATGGGCGTTTTCGTCTGGTGGGAAATGTCCCCGATCAGGGTTTTCAGCTTTTCCTTTTCCGTGCTGACGTTCCGGGCGGATACCGTGGACGCCGCCAGGTAGTGGGCAAGCTTGCTTTCCAGGGCGGAGAGCAGCGTCTCGTCGAAGCTGTCCTCCGTAAAGTCCCCCCGCATGGCATCGGTAAGCATCTCATTCAGCTTTTCCAGCGTCCGGCGGGTCTTCCGGCGCTCACACCAGACCGCGGCGGCGCAGAGGACGATTGCCGCCGCGAGAATTCCGTATCCCAAGGCTGTCATATCACTTCACCGCCCATGTGTAGCCGAGGCCGTACACCGTTTTCAGGTATTGGGGGCTGGACGGGTCGTCCTCCAGCTTGACCCGCAGACGCTTCACCGTGACGGACAGGGCGTTCTCGTCCACAAAATCCGCCCCGTCCGTCCAGATGCGGTCAACAAGAACGCCCCGGGACACGGTCTGCCCACGGTTCTCCACCAGAAGCCGCAGGAGCTTCTGCTCCGTCTTGCTCAGCTCAATGGGTTCACCGTTCTTCCAGAACGCCATTCGCTCAAAATCGAACCGGAAGCCGTCCAGTTCCACGCAGGAGAATTTCACTCTCCGGCGAAGCTGGGCGTTCACCCGCGCCCGGAGAATTGCCAGGGAAAAGGGCTTCGTGATGTAGTCGTCCGCCCCGGATTCCAGCCCGGTGACCACGTCCATCTCCAAGTCATTTGCCGTCAGGAGGATCACGGGAACGGCTTCCCCCTGCCGCACCTCCCGCAGCAAATCCAGAGCGCTGCCGTCCGGGAGATTCACGTCCAGAATCAGCAGGTCAAATTTCTTCTGCGCCAGCATTTCCCGCGCCTGAGAAAGCGTCCCGGTCAGGGTGATCGTCACATCCGGGTCTTGCAGCGCCAGCTGAATGCCCCTGCCCAGCGTCGTGTCGTCTTCCAGCAATAAGATCTCCCGCATATCATGCACCTGCCTTTTTTGTCCCATCATAGCACATGCGCCAAAGAAAGTCGATGCCGGCGTTTCTTAAGATTCCATTTCGGGAAAAGTTTCCTCGATTTGCGCCAAAAAAGGGATTGCGATTCTTAAGGGAGCGTGATATACTGATGGTATATATACCATCCAATAAGAGGAGTGACCCCTATGGCCATTACAAGCGCAAGTCTGCCCGCGAAAAAACGGATTCTCACCGTCTGTGTTCGGCTCTTTCTGGAAAAGGGCTACAAACGTTCGACGCTGGCGGAGATCATTGAAAAAGCCGACGTTTCCTACAGCACCTTCCAGAATATTTTCCGTGCCAAGGACGGCGTCCTGACGGAGCTGGTGGAATTCATGTTCTCCAACCAGTTCGCCATGGCGCGGGGGGAGGCGGGGGCAAAGCTGCCGCCGGTCTACGTCTACGCGGTGGAGACGGCCATCCAGATGACCCTGACGGAGCTGAACGAAAATCTCCGGGAAATCTACATCGAAGCCTACACGGAGAAGGAAGCCTCCGAATATATTCTCCGGGAGACGGCGAAGGAGCTGCACGGCATTTTTGGCAGCTACCTGCCGGACGCCACAGAGCGGGACTTTTACGATATGGAGATCGGCTCGGCCAGCATCATGCGCGGCTATATGGCACACCCCTGCGACGGGGAGCTGACGCTGGAAAAGAAGCTAAGGCTGTTTCTCACCATGAGCCTGCGGGCGTACAACGTCCCCAAGGAGGAAGTGGAGCAGGTCATCCGCTTCGTCGAGGGGCTGGACATCCGGGGAATTGCCGAACGGGTGATGCAGAAGCTGTTCAAGGCGCTGGCCATGCGCTACGAATTTTCCCTCACCGGGCTGACAGAGCCTGTGAAGAAATAAGCCGATACGTATTGCAAGGAAGTACTCTCTTGCATCGTGATATATCCAGATGCAATGCCCTTCTGTCAACGCGCCTCCCATGGGGGACGGGAGACGCCGGAAGAAAGCGAGGAATCACCATGAAGAAACGACTGCTCAGTATTCTGCTTGTGCTCATCATGGCACTGTCGGTGCTGCCCACCGCAGCCTTTGCCGAGGACGGCGGGGAAAACCTGCCCGCGTGCATCTGCGAAACGGCCTGCACAGCGGAAGAAATGAACGAAGGCTGCCCCGTCTGCGGCGCGGAGGGTGCGCAGACGGAAAACTGCGCTCTGTATGCCGAGGACGGCGGGGAAAACCTGCCCGCGTGCATCTGCGAAACGGCCTGCACAGCGGAAGAAATGGACAAAGACTGCCCCGTCTGCGGCGCAGAGGGCGCGCAGCCGGAAAACTGCGCTCTGTATACCAAAGTGCCGGATATGGACGATCCCGCGCCCGAAGACGAGGACGACGAAGCGTTTGAAGAGGACGGGACGCCTGAAGGCGGCGAAGCGTCCGTCCTTGCTCCGCAGCTCGCAGAGAGCGGCGCTGCCGTGCAGGCGGCGCATACCCACTGCTTCTGCGGCGGCAGCGTCAACGCGGGCGATCATAGCGACCATACCAACGTTGTGACCTATAAGCCGTGCACGAAAGCAAACTACCTTCGCCAGGTTTTCTGGATCGAAAAGGTCGATGTAGCCTACGTTTATCTGGAGGATGACATAACATTAGACTACAATTTGTCTATCCAGGAAGGAAAGACGCTCTATCTCTGCCTGAACGGGCATACGCTCAATTTGGGACAATACTTTATTTGGGTTGGCAGGGAGGGTGCCACGCTTTATCTGTGTGATTGCAGCGCCCAAAAGACGGGAACGGTTCTTGGTGGTTCAAACTGCTGCGTCAGTGTTGACGATGCTTCCGATTATAAGGCCACTTTTAACATGTACAGCGGCACGCTGAGAGGCGGCAATAGAACAGGCTTTGGCGGCGGCGTTGAGATAGTAAACGGCACGATGAACATGTACGGCGGCACGATCACGGAGAACACAGCCACCAGTGACGGCGGCGGCATCTATGTGGGCACAAAAGGCGCATTGAATCTGTACGGCGGCACCATCACCAAGAACACGGTCAGAACAAATGAGGCCCACCACGGCGGCGGTGTATACGTGGAAAGCAACAAATGGTCCGGTGTCGGCAAGATCAGCATCTCCGGTTCCCCCGTTATTACCGGGAACACCCGGACATATACGCCTGATTCAGCCACGACCACCGAAAACCTGTATCTGTCCTATGGGTTTTATAATAGTGGTAAGTTCCCGACCATCACACTGGGAACCCTTACCGGCGGCGCGAATATCGGCATTTCAACCGGCCTGTGCGTATTCTCCACCGCAAGCGAAACAGACTATTCGGGTTATTTCTCCTCCGACGACGCTGGACGCCATGTGGAATACAATGCGGATAAGAAGCTGGAGTTGAAAGAGGGCGCAGCCCATGTCCATACCGGCGGCACGGCCTATTGCAACAAAAAAGCCGTCTGTACGACCTGCGACAAAGAGTATGGTAACTTCGATCCCACCAACCACAGTGCCCCTAAGCCGAACGAGTGGCAGGGAGACGACAAGGAGCACTGGCAGGTGTATTCTTGCTGCAATGCCATCATAAACAAAGCCGCGCACGTCGGCGGCAAGGCCACCTGCAAGGACAGGGCAGTCTGTACGACCTGCGGCGCCGCATACGGCGGGCTGGGCGCACACAGCTTTACAGAGAAAGTCGCAGAACAATACCTGAAATCCGCCGCCACCTGCACGGCAAAGGCGGTCTACTACAAGTCCTGCTCCGTCTGCCGCGAGAAGGGGACGGAAACCTTCGAGACCGGCAATGCCCTCGGCCACGACTGGGGCGAGTGGCAGTCCAACGGCAACGGCACCCACACCCACGTCTGCAAGACTGACGAAAGCCACACCGAGACCGTCAGCTGCTCCGGCGGCACGGCCACCTGCACGGCGAAAGCTGTCTGCGAGGATTGCAAGGCGGAATACGGCGGTCTGGCAGCACATAATTTCACGGCGGAAGTCGTGGATGCAAAGTACCTGAAATCCGCCGCCACCTGCACGGCAAAGGCGGTCTACTACAAGTCCTGTACTTTCTGTGGCGAAAAGGGAACGGAAACCTTCGAGACCGGCAATGTTCTCGACCATGACTGGGATGAACCGAGCTATACATGGACAGCCGTTACGGACGGCTATATGTGCGTGGCATCCGGCAAGTGCAAAAACTGCGATGCCGATGTCTCCGATATTGCGACCGTGACCTACGCTGTGAAAAAGGCGCCGACCTGTCTGAATGCAGGTACCGGCACATATACGGCAACGTTCTCTGCTGCGTATGGCTTCCCCGCGCAGACCAAGGACGTTCTCCTTCCCGCCATCGGCCATACCTGGGGTACGGCAACGTATACATGGACGCAGACCGAAACCGGCTATACCTGTACCGCGAAGCGCGTCTGCGAGAATGACGCTGCCCACGTGAAATCCGAAACCGTCACGGGAGACTATTCCGTCATCACCGAGCCGACCTGCCTTGCGGCTGGCCTGGGGAGATATCAGGTTTCCTTTAAAGCCGACTGGGCAAAGGACGCATCCAAAGACGTGTCCATCCCCGCCCTCGGCCACGACTGGGGCAAGTGGACGTCCAACGGCGACGGTACGCACACCCACGTCTGCAAACGTGACAAGACTCACACGGAGACGGCCAGCTGCTCCGGCGGCACCGCCACCTGCACGGAGAAAGCAACCTGCGCCGGCTGCGGCGGCAAATACGGCGAAAAGGATTCCGACAACCACACCGGCAAGAAGGAATGGACGACCACCAAGACCACCCACGAGCAGAAATGGTCGTGCTGCGGCGAAGTGGTCGTAGCCAAGGAGTCCCACACCTTCGGCAAATGGGTCATCACCAAAAAGGCGACGTTCAGAAAGGACGGAGAAAAGACCCGCACCTGTGAGGTCTGCGAATACGTGGAGAAGGCGACAATCCAAGCCACCGGCTCCCCGGCGAAGACCGGCGACGACAGCCACATCGGCATGTGGGCAGGCATCCTCTGCGTGTCCCTGGCCGGTATCATAGTGCTGGTCGTACTGTACAAGAAAAAGCACAAGAAGTAACTCTATAAAGCAGTGAAGCGCAAGCCCCATCGGGCTTGCGCTTCTTGCTGCCAGAATGTATATTTGAGTCTGGCATATTCCTCGTCGGTAACCGGCTCGCACCATTCGTTGCGGGTATTCTCGCCGGGAACCTTCACGGCAATGTGGCTGAACCACGAATCGGCCTTCGCCCCATGCCAGTGCTTGACATCTGCCGGAATGGTGATGACCGTACCCGGCGTCAGGGAGACGGCCTCTTTGCCCTCCTCCTGATACCAGCCCTCGCCCGCGGTGCAGATCAGCAACTGCCCGCCGCCTTTGGTGGCATATGAATTCATTGAGCGTGAGTTTGGCTACTCGAAAACCAGCTTTCTGGATTTGCCCGACGAAACGCTGGTGGACATCTATTATGATCTATGTGACATTGAAGCAACAGCCTTAACGCGGAAAGGCAATTTGACTTCTCGCGGAAAGAAAGCAGCTGAACTGGCTGAGCTTTTCGGTGATTGCAGACACAACACCTCTACCGTAGCGATCCAGCTGATACTGCTCCAGCTGTTGATATGCAATTAACACATTGGCTTTAAGTATTTCAAGCATGCATCAGCACTCCAGCATCTCCAGCGTGCAAGTTTGAGCAATGCTCTGGCGGATGGCTGCACGAACAGGCAGCACGGCAGAGGGAGATACAGACAGTTCATCGATACCCATAGCCAGGAAGGTAGGCAGCATGGAAATGTCAGCACCCAGCTCGCCGCAGATACCGATCCAGATGCCAGCCTTGGTAAGAAAGAAGAAACCTTTGATCCCAATCATATTTTTGCTCCTATGGCTGGTCAGACCGTGCCTGTAGCAGAAGTTCCCGATCCTACTTTTGCCCAGGGTATTCTGGGTGAAGGTATCGCAATCATTCCCGATGACGGTAAAGTATATGCCCCTTGTAATGCTACCGTTGATACCATGTTTGATACTGGCCACGCCATTAGTCTGGTAGCAGAGAATGGCGCTGAGATTCTGATCCATGTGGGTCTGGAAACTGTTGGTCTGGGCGGCAAGTGCTTCAAAGTTCATGTGAAGAATGGCCAGAAGGTCAAGAAGGGCCAGCTGATGTTCGAAGCAGATCTGGAAGGAATCAAGGCTGCCGGTCTGAATACCATTACCCCTGTCCTGGTTTGCAATGTCGATGACTTTGCTTCCCTGAACGGTCACACCGGCAATGCTGTTACCAATGATGACGTTGTCATCGAACTGAGCAAGTAATTGAATATAATAACGATTTAGGAGGCTAATAATATGAAGCAGTTTGAATATACCATCAAGGCAATGTCAAAGCTGTATGCGAGCTGGGCTTTCTTTCCACGCTCCACTTTCTCAACAGCGTTCCAGAGTGTTTCCTGGTCTGCGTACTCCGGCGGAGCGTGGGCGGGCAGCAGGATTGCCTATGATATTTCTCGGCATCCCGATTTCAAGCAGACAATGGATATGCTGGACAGAGCTTTTGAGAAGATTCCGGATAACTCTGGGGCAATTCTGTACTCGGACCAGGGCTGGCAGTATCAGATGAAACATTATCAACAGAGGCTGCAGGAAAAAGGAATTGTACAGAGCATGTCCAGGAAAGGGAACTGCTACGATAACGCAATGATGGAAAACTTTTTTGGATTATTAAAAACGGAAATGTTCTATGGCAGGAAATTCCGGGACGCAAAGCATCTGATTTCTGAAATAAAGAAATATATCGATTATTACAACAATAACCGGATAAAACTCCGGTTAAAAGGAATGAGTCCGGTGCAATACCGAACTCATTTCGCAGAGGCTATTTAACCAGAATCGTCCAACATTTGGGGTGCATATCAGCATTACTGACGGTCTGCAAGGATAGCCGCATAACGTCACCGGAGGTTGTGGTAAGGTTTCTGTCGTAGTGACCGCTGCGGTAGCC
>ERZ827512.313-NODE-313-length-70399-cov-6.503341_pt1 | contig 70399 bp, 72 predicted proteins | sample MGYA00519916_ERZ827512 | MGnify/ENA primary metagenome ERZ827512 (study PRJEB31778, sample SAMEA3449335) | human gut metagenome | biome: human gut; feature: human-associated habitat; material: faeces | place: United Kingdom | collected 2010/2012 ... | reverse complement strand
TCTCGGTCTCCCCCGGAGACCGATTCATTGCCGCGCCCCTGCTTCGCAGCCCTCAGAGGGGAAGCCAAAGATAAAAAATCAAAATGACAACCATTAAAAACCAATGAACATTCTATCAATTGAAAGCTCCTGTGACGAGACCTCCGCGGCTGTTGTTTCGATGGGCGGCGGGAGGAGGATCCTCTCCGACATCGTTGCGTCACAGATCGAAATACACGCCTTATACGGCGGCGTCGTGCCGGAAATTGCCGGACGCGCGCACATTGAGGCAATATCACGGATAACATACGAGGCGCTTGATAAGGCGGGAGTCACGCTCTCCGATATTCAGGCGATCGGAGTGACCAACCGGCCGGGGCTTATCGGGGCTCTGCTTGTCGGGGTCAATTTTGCAAAATCGCTTGCCGTGTCAAACGGGATACCGCTTGTTCCGGTCAATCATATAAGGGGACATATCGCCGCAAATTATCTTGCGCACCCCGATCTTGAGCCGCCGTTTCTCGCGATCGTGGCATCCGGCGGTCACACCTCTGTAATTGAGGTCAGGTCGTACACCGACTTTGAGACCGTCGGCAGAACGAGGGACGACGCAATGGGCGAAGCATTCGACAAGGTCGCGCGCGTCATGGGGATACCCTACCCCGGCGGCGCGGAGATGGACAGGCTTGCCTCAATCGGGGACAGCACGAAAATGACCTTCCCGTCCGCGGCAATAAACGACGGCAGCCTTGATTTCTCCTTCAGCGGGCTGAAAACGCACGTTATAAACTGCCTTCACACCCTCTCCCAGCGCGGAGAGGAGATCCCGAAAGCCGACATTGCCGCCGCGTTCACCGAGGCTGTCGTGTCGTCGGTGATAAAGAAGCTCGAAATCGCATTCCGCGACGGAAAATATAAAAAGCTCGTCCTTGCCGGCGGGGTTTCGGCGAACTCGCACTTAAGAGCCGCGCTTGAAGGCTGGTCGGAAAAGAACGGCATTGCGTTTTATGTCCCGCCGCGCTCCCTCTGCGGGGACAATGCCGCGATGATAGGCGCGCAGGCGTATTATGAATTCCTTGCGGGAAACACCGCGGGCGCCGACCTCAACGCTTATCCGTCGGGAGACTGACTTATCCACATATACTTTTCCACAGGCTGTTGAAAATCCGCCGGAAATCCCGCTTTTACGGCATTATATGACGCATATTCCTGTGGAAAACCCTGTGCATACTGTGGAAAAGAACTGATTCTATCCACAGAACCGAAAATCACGGCGGTTCAGCCGCCGATGGCATATTACCGGAGCATTCCGGAGAAAAGGAACATTTATGACAAACCACGAAACCGAGATAAGAAACGCACTCACGAAATACGAGGCACTCCTCCGCTCACAGCTTGAGAGAGTTGAAAGAATAAATACGGCGGGGGATGCCGTCGATTACACGAAGCTCGATAAGATAACCATCGGCGTCTGCGGCGGCGACGGCATCGGTCCCATCATCACCGAAGCCTCGGCAAAGGTGCTTGAGTACCTGCTTGCCGACGACGTGAAGCGCGGCAGAATAGTCTTTAAGCACATCGACGGGCTTACCATCGAGAACCGCACTGCGCATATGCAGGCGATCCCCGACGACGTTATGGCAGAGCTGAAAAGCTGCGACGTCATCCTGAAGGGACCGACAACGACCCCGCGCGCCGGCGATCCGTGGCCTAACATCGAATCGGCAAACGTCGCAATGCGCAAGGCGCTTGACCTGTTTGCAAACGTCCGCCCGGTCAGGGTCCCCGACAAGGGCATCGACTGGACCTTCTTCCGCGAGAATACCGAGGGCAGCTATGCCGTCGGAAGCCAGGGAATAAACGTCACCGATGACCTTGCGCTTGACTTCTGCGTCACAACGACCGAGGGCTGCAACCGCATTGCCCGTCTTGCATACGAATACGCAAAGAAAAACGGCAAGGATCACGTCTCGATCGTGACCAAAGCCAACATAATCAAGACCACCGACGGCAAATTTCTCCGCATCTGCGAGGAGATCGGCAAGGAATATCCCGAGATCAGAACCGACAACTGGTTCATCGACATCATGACCGCAAAGCTGGTTGACGAAAAGCGCCGCACCGACTTCAAGGTGTTCATCCTCCCGAACCTGTACGGCGACATCATCACCGACGAGGCGGCGGAATTCCAGGGCGGCGTCGGAACTGCAGGCTCTGCAAACATCGGAAAGAAGTATGCCATGTTCGAGGCAATTCACGGCTCGGCTCCGAGAATGATCACCGAGGGAAGAGGAAAATATGCCGATCCCTGCTCCATGCTCCGCGCCTCCGTCATGCTGCTTTCGCACATCGGATATCAGACCGAGTCCGACCGTCTGGCGCGCGCGCTTGACATCTGTATGTTCGAAGAAAAGAAGTGCGTCGTCACCGGCAGAGAAACCGGTGCGACCTGCGAACAGTTCACCGATTACGTGAACGAGACGCTCCGCCGTCTTTCGTGAGCCATGCTTCAGGATCTTCATTCACACACGTATTATTCCTACTGCGGCGGAGACCGTCCCGAGGAGATAATCGAAGCCGCAATTGCCGGGGGAATTGAGCTTTTCGGCATAAACGACCACGTGAACGGCGTCATAACCCACGTTCCGGAATGGGACGCGCTCGGGAAGGACGGATGGGGGAGCTGGGTATACGACCGTATGCTTCACCGCTATCACGATCACATCGGGCTTCTGCGGGAGAAGTATGCCGGCAGGATAAAGATCCTTCAGGGGATCGAGCTCTGCACGCTTCCGTACGCCCTGCCGCTTCCGGAGTATCTTGACATTTCGTATTTCGACTATGCTCTGATAGAGCACATCGACATGAAGGAGTCGATAACCGGCGGTGACCTGTTTGCTTATGCGGACTCGGTGAAATGCCGGTGCGGGGTGGCTCACACCGATCTTTTCGCCCATGCGGAAAGGCTTGGGATCCCGGCATACGACTGGTTCAGCAGAATGGCTGAGAAGAACATTTTCTGGGAAATGAACGTCAGCTACGACAGCATTCACGGGTACCGCGAGCATCCGTATATGCTCCGGTTCTTTGACAGCCCGGAGGAGCAGGAGATAATCCGGCGCTCCGGGGCGGAGATAAGCATCGGATTTGACGGTCACAGGGTTAAGGACTATCTGCCGGAGCGCGTGAAGGATTACTGTATCCGCGCCGAAAAAGCCGGCATTCCGCTTGCGTTCGCGGAGCGGTAAAAATAATAAAGTATCGGAGGGTGCCGTGAAGGAATCACAGCAGTCATATCAGCGGTATCCCCGCTATTTCAGGGTGCTGCGCACTCTGCTTGTCAACGGGATAATGAAGGTCAGCTCGGTCGAGCTGGCAAGACATCTGAATATCACGCCGTCAACCGTCCGCGCCGACCTCAACCGCTTTTCCGGCGTGGGTCAGCAGGGGTACGGCTACAACGTAAAGCTGCTCTACACCGGGATCAGCCGGGAGCTTGGCGCCGGGGACAACATGAGCGCCGTCATAATCGGCGGCGACGCGGCATTTGCAAAAAGGCTTGCCGAGCGGTTTGAGGGCAGAGGCGTTACCGTCACCTGCTTTTTCCCCGACATCGGGGAGGGCGACGGGAAAACGGGATCATGCCAGATCACGGAGATCAGCCGGTATCTTTCGGAAGCTCCCGCCGACATTGCGGTCATTGTCTCACTTCCGGAGGGGATGAGTGCCGATACGCTTGTTTCCCTCGGGATAAAGGGAATCTGGAACATGACCCAGAACGACATAATCGCGCCGGTGCCGGTCATCAACCTTCCGGTCGGCGACATTATCATGAATCTGTGCTACGAGATAAGGCGAAAGGAGGCGGAAGCACATGAGCTATAAACCCGATTTCAGCGAAGGCGCGGTTGCAGTGCCGGAGGCGGCTATCGATGCCTGCGGCGACCTGCTTCAGTTCCGCCTGCTCTGTCTTATCTGCTCCGACAGGACCATGTGCGAAGCCGACGACAGCGTTATCGCCGAAAGGCTTCTCTGCACCGCCGACGAGGTCCGCGCCGCCGCCGAGGCGCTGCGTGCCGCGGAGCTGATAAAGCCGGAAAGGAAGCTGTCTCCCTCGGCTCAGTCGAAAAACCTGACCGGGGAGGAGATCGCGGAGATCATTGAGGGGGACGAAGGATTCCGCGGCTTTATCGACGAGTGCGAAAACATCTGCGGGAAGGTATTCACGCCGACGGATATGTCGAAAATCGTGTCGCTCCGGAAGAATCTCGGTTTTGACGGCGAGACCATCGTGCTTATGTTCTTCTATTATGCCGAGAAGCTGGACGCCGTGCAGAAAAAGCTGTCGGTCAGCTACGTCGAAAAGGCGGCGTACAGCCTTTACAATCAGGGCATACGGACTTATGCGCAGCTTCAGGAGTACATAAAAACGACCGAGGAGAAAAACACTCTGAGCTACCGTCTGCGCCGTCTGTTCGGCACCGGAGACCGCGCGTTCACGAAAAAAGAGAAGAATTTTTTCGAAAAGTGGAGCGGCGAGTGGAATATGCCGTTTGAGATGATCGAGTATTCCTTTGAAATTACGGTCAACAATACAGGAAAGCCGTCGCTTGATTATATGTCTAAGATAATCTCAGACTGGCACGCCGAGGGGATTATGACAGTTGAAGCCGCCGAAAAGAAGGCTGAGGCACGAAAGGAAGCGGTCAGATACAAGAGCATCACGAAAAATTCCGCGCCGGAGGAAAAGGGGTCGAGCTTCGACACCGACGAATTCTTTGAAAAGGCACTGAAACGCAGTTATGCAATGCTTGAAAAATCCGGAGCGAAGGAGGAAAAAAACTGATATGGGCTTCAACCGCGAAAACTACCGCCGTATCAAACGCGAATACGACGGAAAAAATGTAAGAGCGAAGGAAGAGGCACAAAGACGTGCTGAAGAGCTTCACTCCCGCTATCCGGAGATACGCGACATAGACAATGCGCTTCAGGAAACCGGTCTGAAAATACTCGATACTGCTGCACGCTGTTCCGGAAACGAGCTTGAAAAGCGCATTGCTCAGCTCAGAAAGGAAACCGAAGCCCTCAGGAGTGAGCGGAACGCCTGCCTTGAATTTTACGGACTCCCCGCCGATTATTCCGATGTAAAATATGAGTGCCCGGAGTGCCGCGACACGGGTTTTGTCGGTATAAAAATGTGCCGTTGCATGAGAGAAAAGCTGATAATTGCGGGATATGAAAGCTCCGGGATCGGCAGTCTTATAAAGACCAAGACATTTGACAATTTCGATACGTCGTATCAGAAGCGCGACCCGCAGGCATATGAGGTGCTTGCGGCAAATTATGAGATATGTAAAAGCTATGCCGAGGAATTTGACTGCCCAGGTGCGAAAAATCTGCTTCTTATGGGCAACACGGGACTCGGCAAGACGCACCTGTCCACCGCGATCGCCGGACGGGTGATTGACCGGGGCTTTGACGCGGTGTGCGAAACGGCTCAGAACGTCTTTTCCGACTTTGAGTTTGAGAGATTCAACCGTCCTTACGGATCCGGGGATTCTGAGCCTTTGCGGACAGGAAAGTATTTTGATTGCGATCTGCTTATCATCGACGACCTCGGCACGGAGATGACGAACCAATTCACGGTCTCCTGCCTCTACAACCTCATAAACACGCGGCTCAACCACGGCAGACCGATGATAATCAACACGAATCTCAGCCGCGACGAGCTGAGAAAGCGCTACGCGGACAGGATAACCTCCCGTCTGTTCGGCGAATTCTGTCCTCTCCGGTTTATCGGGAAGGACGTACGGGAGCTTAAGCTCGACTGAAATTATACCGGATGACCCGGAAAGGAGACCCCCGAATGAAAATCGCAATAATCACAGGAGCCTCGTCGGGACTCGGCGAGGAGTACGTAAAGTGCGTGGCGAACGGCTGCGCCGACATCGACGAGATCTGGGCGATCGCCCGCAGAGAGGAGCGGCTGAGGGCGCTCTCCGACAGATATCCCGGAAAGAAAATCGTCCCCGTGCCGCTTGACCTGACCGACTATGACAGCTATGCCGCGCTTGAGAGCCGCCTTGCCGAGCACAGGCCGGAGGTCGGGATACTGATCAACAACGCCGGGTTCGGCACTCTCGGAAATTTCGACACGATGGAGCTTCACACGCAGGCGCGGATGGTCGATCTCAACAACCGGGCACTCACTGCCGTGACATCGGCTGTTCTGCCCTACATGAAAAAGGGTGATTTCATCGTCAACGTCTGCTCTATCGCGGCATTTGCGCCGAATCCGAGGATGACGGTTTACTGCTCGACCAAGGCTTATGTTTACAGCTTCTCGAAATCGCTGAGATTTGAGCTTAAGCCGCGCGGGATAAACGTGCTTGCCGTCTGCCCCGGACCCATGGACACGGAATTCCTGCCGGTCGCCGGGATAAACAAGGGCGCGTCGCACACCTTTGACACCCTTCCCCGCTGCAATCCCGTCACGGTCGCCTCACGCTCGCTGAAAAGAGCCGCCGCCGGACACGGAAAGTACACTCCGAGGGTTTTCTACAAGTTTTACCATCTGCTGTCGAACATCCTGCCGCACTCGCTTGTCATGCATATGAGCAAAGCGTAAAAAATTGCGGACGGTAGTTGACAATACGGCGATTTTGGTATAGAATATAGGTGACAGAACCTGAAAGGATTTAATTTGAATTATGGCTGATGAACTTTTTAATGAGGAAGTTTTCACCCTCACCGATGAGGAGGGAAACGAAAAGCAGTTCGAGCTTCTCGGAAGTCAGGAAATAGACGGAAACACATATCTCGCGCTTGTTCCGGTCGAGGACAACGAGAATGAGGAGTATGTCATCCTCAAGGTAGAAGAGGACGAAAACGGCGAGGAGATGCTTGTCACCATCGACGACGACGACGAATTCAACCGCGTGGCTGACTTCTTCGACGACGAGCTTTTCGGCGAGATCGACTACGACGGTGACGGCGAAGACGGAGAGTAACCGCCTGCCGGGAGTTTTAATAAAAAAAGCTGAAAAAGCTTCATAAATATTCCTGCCCGGTGCGCCACGGGCAGACCGTTAAAACCTACAAGAGATCAATGGAGTCCGGCCTTCGCGCTCAGGGTTTGCAGACCTCCCTCCGACATTTCTTTCAGTGGAATGCCGCCGAGGACGCTGGGAGCACAAGCGACGCGAGAGGACACCAACCTGCCATAGCTGCGGGTTTCTCAATGGACTGCGCGAACGGCCGGGCGGGAATATTTTTCTTTTCATGAACCCGAGACCCCTGCCGAAAGGCGGGGGTCTTGGGTTTGAACAGGGAATGAGCCGGGAAACGCGGATTGTTACATTCCGAAGATATTCTCACTTTCCTGCCGGTCAAGTGTTAAAAAAGTGTGAATCTTTGTAACGCTGCCCCGTAAACATACCAAAAGCATTTGACAAACGGAACAAAAAATATTACAATGTATCGTGGCGGTAAAGGGCGTTTTGCGACGTCTTCCGCGGACAAGCCGTTTTCCCGCGCCGGAATCGGTCGGGCGGCGGCTCCGCATACTGCAGCCAATACGTATATATAAATTTTCAGGAGGCACAAAACTCAATGGAACAGGCAAAAATAAAGGAACTCAGCCTGAAGTCCGCCGAGATAAAGCTCGGCGCGCTTGAGGCGGTTTACAGCGCAAGCTCGGGACATCCCGGCGGCTCTCTTTCGATCTCCGACATCCTTGCATACCTCTATTTTGAGGAGCTGAGGGTCGATGTGAAGAACCCGAAGTGGGAGGACAGAGACCGTCTTGTCCTTTCGAAGGGACATACCTCTCCCGGACTTTATGCGGCACTTGCGGCAAAGGGCTTCATCCCGAAGGAGGATCTTAAAACCTTCCGTCAGGTTGACAGCTATCTTCAGGGTCACCCCGATATGAAGCACACGCCCGGAGTTGACATGACCTCCGGCTCCCTCGGCCTCGGCATTTCCGCCGCCTGCGGTATGGCTCTTGCCGGGAAGATAAACAAGAAGGACTACCGCGTTTACGCGATCCTCGGCGACGGCGAGTGCGAGGAAGGTCAGGTGTGGGAGGCGGCTATGTTCGCGGCTCACAAGAAGCTCGACAACCTCTGCATCTTCGTTGACTTCAACGGGCTTCAAATAGACGGACCGATCGTTGACGTTGTTGACCCGACCCCGATCGACAAAAAGTTCGAGGCGTTCAGGTGGAACGTCATCGTTATAAACGGTCACGACTTCAACGAGATCGACGCGGCTGTGAAGGCGGCTAAGGAATGCAAGGGCAAGCCCACCGCCATCATCGCAAAGTGCGTCAAGGGCAAGGGCGTTTCCTTCATGGAAAACAACGTGAAGTGGCACGGCTCGGCTCCGAACAAGGAGCAGTATGAGCAGGCTGTCTCCGAGATCAACGCTTATATAGAGTCTTTATAATCCGGGGAGGAATCAACAATGGCAGACAAAATAGCTACAAGAGAAGCATACGGCGACGCGCTCGTTGAGTTCGGCGCAAAATACGATAAGCTCGTGGTTCTTGACGCCGACCTCGCGGAGGCAACCAAGACCGGAAAATTCAAGAAGGCATATCCCGACAGATTCTTCGACTGCGGCATCGCAGAGGGCAACATGGTCGCGGTTGCGGCAGGACTTTCCACAACGGGACTTATCCCCTTTGCAAGCTCCTTTGCAATGTTCACCGCGGGACGCGCTTTCGAGCAGATCAGAAACTCGATCGGCTACCCGCACCTCAATGTCAAGATCGGCGCTACCCATGCCGGCATCACCGTCGGCGAGGACGGCGCAACGCACCAGTGCCTCGAGGACATCGGCACAATGCGCACCATCCCCGGCATGACAATTATCAACCCGGCAGACGCTGTCGAGGCAAGAGCGGCTGTTGAGGCGGCTATAAACTTCGTCGGTCCCTGCTACCTCCGTTTCGGACGTCTTGCAGTTCCGGTCATCTATGACAAGGAGACCTATAAATTCGAGATCGGCAAGGGTATCACGATGGCAGACGGCAAGGACGTCACAATCATCGCAACCGGTATCATGGTCGCCATGGCGCTTGAGGCAAGGGAGCTGCTCAAGGCAGACGGCATCGATGCCCGCGTCATCAACATCCACACGATAAAGCCGCTTGACAGGGAGCTTGTCCTCAAGGCAGCTGCCGAAACCGGTGCTGTCGTCACCGCCGAAGAGCACAACATCATAGGCGGTCTCGGCTCCGCTGTCGCAGAGGCAGTCTGCGAGGCTCTTCCCGTTCCGGTTCTCAGAGTCGGCGTAGAGGACACCTTCGGCTGCTCCGGAAAGGTCCCGGCTCTCCTTGAGAAGTACGGACTGACCCCCGCAAACATTGCCGCAAAGGCAAAGGCTGCGGTCGCGCTCAAGAAGTAATTACCAATACAGCCATACAACTATGCCCCGGTTTTTTCGGTTCCCCGAAGATCCGGGGCATACTGCTTTCAGGTTGCAGCACACCGCCGGATATCTTCCTCCTCACCTGTGCGTTTTTTGCTCATGCCGAAAAAACAGTAAACAATTGTTAACAAGTATTCGCCTTTTTTGACGTCCCGTCTTATTGACAACCCACCCTGTTCATTGTATAATATTAATATGAAAATGCGGAGGGGGAGATTGATCCATGAAACACAGAAGGAGCGCGGCTGTTTTCCTTGCGGTATTATTGACGCTCATGTCGGTGCCGTTTGCCGCTTTTGCCGAAACGGGAGTCGTTTTCACGTTTTCCTGCAGTGTTCCGGAGAACCGACAGCCGGAGCTTGGTGACACGGTGACATATACCGTCGGGATTTCGCAGAACAGCGGCTTTTGTGCCGGGACGTTCTTTTTTAAACCCTCCGATAATCTGACATACGTGCCGGGGTCGGCTGTTCTTCTCGGAAATCTGCAGGAGGACCGCGTGGCTGAAGGCGAAAATGCCGGTACTTACGGGCTTATTTACCTTGAAAAATCGGATTATACGTCAAAAAGCGACAGCTTCTGCTCCGTCAGCTTCATCGTAAGCGGGCTTGGCGACATTTCGGTTGAGTTTTACGCATATCAGCTGATGAATTCAAAGCTGGCGGACGTGCCGTACACCGTGACCCCCGGAAAAAGCCTTACCGACACGGTAAAGACCCCGGAAAAGCCGGTCATAAAGACAGAAAGCCTGCCGGACGGGATACTGAATATGCAGTACGACTTCATGATCGAGGCTGACCGCGACGATTTTCTTTCGTGGGAAGTGACGTCCGGCGCTCTCCCGGAGGGGATTGCCCTCTCCGACGAGGGTATGCTGTCCGGAATACCGACGGAAAGCGGCAGCTTCACCTTCGGTGTGAGGGCGGCGCTTACCGCGGGAAATATCGTCTCGGACGAAAAGCAGTTCACCCTGACAGTTCTTGAAGCACCGAAAAAGCTGACACCGACAAAGTCGAGCAGCTATACGATTTCCGGCGGATATGTGACAAAGGTCGTTGCAGAAACAAAGCTGTCGGATTTTGTCGGGAACTTTGAGACGCCGGAGTACGTCAAAGTGTTCGGCTCCGACGGAAAAGAGATAACCGACAAAAACGCTTATGTCGGGACCGGCTGCAGAGTCTCGCTCATGAACGGGGACAATGCGGTCGATTCGGCGGATGTTGTGGTGCTTGGGGATATAAGCGGCGACGGGCGGCTTACCTCCGTTGACTATCTGAGGCTCCGCGCGTATTTCGGCGGCGACTATGAGCTTTCCGGTGCGTATCTTGCCGCCGCGCACATTGCAGGAAGGGACACCGTTACCTCTGTTGACTACCTGCGGCTGAGAGCCCATTTCAGCGGTGATTACAACATTTACAACTGATTGAACTGAAAGGTTAACGAAATGAAAAAGATTGCATTATTCATCTGCACACTGATTCTCGCCGCTGCGGTCGCGTTCGCGGTAAGTGCCGACGACGCGAAATTCACGGTCGAGCTCACCGGTCCCGAGGTTGTAAATGCCGGAAAAACCGTTGACTATGTTCTCACCGTCAAGGGGATAAAGCTGACCGACGGAATTCTCGGGCTTGACCTTGCCGTAAGTTACGACACCGAGGTTTTCGAGCTTGCGGACGTCAAGACGACTCAGCCGGACGGCTGGACGACCGAGGTCAACAAAAAGACCGCCGGAACAGTCAGGCTGACCGCCATCGAGACAAGCGCGAACAAAGACAATGCAGTAAAAAAGGACGGCGTCCTTAAGTTCACAATCTCGCTCAAAGTCAAAAAGGATGCCTCAAAGACGTCCGAAATAAGTCTGTCGACCGTCGAATGCACCGGCACCGACTATGAATCATACACCGGCACGGCAAACAGGCTGACGGTCAAGATCCGGAAGGCGCTTGCGGCTCCCTCCCCTGTCTCCTTCGACAACGGCGTTGCCAAATGGAGCGCGGTCGAAAATGCCGACAGCTACAGCGTTCAGATATACAAGGACGGCAAGGAAAGCGGAAGTCCCGTATCAGCCAAGGGGACGGAATATGACTTTTCGAAGAAGCTCACAAGCGGCGGAAGCTACTGCTTCACGGTCGTTGCCGTCTCTGACAAGCCTGAATACGGAGACAGCGAAGAATCGGCAAAATCGGCTTCCTACACCGTCAAGGGCAAGCTTGCCGCGCCGAAGATCGTGCTCTCCCCCGACTATGAGAACGGCGGTCTTAAGTACCAGATCACCGACACCAACCCGGACGGCTCGGTTGCTCAGTATGTGATCGAAATTTACTCCGACAAGAACAAGCTGGCAGACTATGAGGCTGCCGGGAAGGCCGGGAATCTTCCCTGCGACACGCACATAAAAGCCGGAACTGCCTACACCGCGAAGGTCTCTGCCGTTGCAGAAAACGACAAGCTGTACAGCGACAGTGACAGTTCCGCAGCTTCCGCTGCGGCAAAGGCTGCGGCAAAGATAAAGAACATAACGATAAAGACGCTTCCGAAGCTGTCTTATGTTGACGGCGAGAAGCTTGATCTTTCGGCGCTTGTCGTCACCGTGAATTACGAAAGCGGTCACGAGGATGTGAAATTTGCCGATTTCGAGGAGTTCGGGCTTGAAACGAGCATTGCGAACGGCAAAAAGCTGTCTGTCTCCGACACCGGAAAGACCATCGTCATCAGCTTTGCCGACAAGTTCACGGCAACCACGACGTCACTCACCGTCACGACCAACGAATGCACCCATGAAAAGACCCACATGGAGCAGAAGGCTCCCTCCTGCGGCGAGGACGGCTGGGAAAGAACTATCTGCGACAAGTGCAATGCGGTGATCGCGGAAAAGGTTCTCCCCGCGACCGGAGAGCATCAGTACGGCGACTGGGAGATTAAAGCCGAGCCGACAGCAGATCTGAAGGGTGTCAAGGAGAGAATCTGCTCCGTCTGCGGTCAGAAGCAGACAGAGGAGATCCCGGCGACCGGCAGCTCCGCGACCGACCCCGGCACAAATCCCGGCACAACGAGCGGAAACGGCTCCGCAAATCCGCCGACAACCGATCCGGCAGTGACGACCGGCGGAAACAAGGGTCAAGGAAAGATCACCGACCTCGGCAGGGCGTTCCTGATAATTCTCATTGTGCTGTTCTCGCTCACCGTGCTCTTCCTTGTCGGCTCCGTTTACCTTGAGAGCCGGAGAAACAAGGCAAGGCGCGCGCACAGAGGCGGCAATCCGAACAGCAGAAACCGTCCCGGAGACGGCAGAGGAAACAACAACCGGTACAGATGACATCCCGATCACGGAAATCCGGATAACGGCGGGGGTGTTGAAACTCATTTCGGGTTTTAAACACCCCCGTTTTTGCGTAAAATTCAGCTTTTGACCGATAATTCATCAAAAACATTGACAAAGCGCATCAAAAGTAGTAAAATAAATGTAATTGTGTTTCAATGCAATACAGAGCCTTTTTCCCTCAACAGAGCATAACGGAGGTTTACGTTTACAGTGATAAAATTCAAAACAGCCGCGGCTGAAGCGATACACGCCGCGCTTGCGCAGCTTATGAAGGACGGCGCACCCCCTTCCGGGGAGCTTGAGGATATGCTTGAATACCCGCCCGACAGGTCGATGGGCGACATTGCTTTCCCCTGCTTCAGGCTCAGCCGGACAATGAGAAAAGCCCCGCCGGTCATTGCCGGGGAAATCAGGGACGCTCTTGCGCTTCCGCAGTGCTTTTCGGAGATTACGGCCGCCGGAGGCTATCTCAATTTCCGCATTGATCCCGTTGCGCTTTCGTCCGACACCGTTTCGGAGATAATCGCGTCGGGCGATGATTACGGAAAGAACCGCTCCGGCGAGGGCAGGACGCTTGTTATCGACTACTCCTCGCCAAACGTTGCAAAGCCCTTCCACATCGGGCATCTCGGAACAACGGTCATCGGGCATTCCCTGAAAATGCTCTATGCCTTCTCCGGCTGGAACTGCATCGGGATAAATCATCTCGGCGACTGGGGCACGCAGTTCGGAAAGCTCATTGTTGCCTATCGCAAATGGGGCAATGAGGAGGAAGTGAATGCCGGCGGGGTTGACGCGCTTGTGGCTCTCTATGTCCGTTTCCACAGGGAAGCGGAGGAGGATCCGGCGCTGAACGACCTTGCAAGAGCCGAATTCACAAAGCTGGAGCATCACGATCCGGACAACATAAAGCTCTGGAAGTGGTTCATTTCGATCAGCATCGAGGAATACGAAAAAACGTACCGGCAGCTCGGGATCACCTTTGATCACTACACCGGCGAGAGCTTCTACACCGATCTCATGCCGGCACAGGTCGAAAAGCTCCGCGAGAAGAAGCTTCTGACGATCGACGACGGCGCGTCCATTGTTGATCTGTCGAAGTGGAATATGCCGCCCTGTCTTATCCTCAAGCGCGACGGGTCAACGCTTTATCCCACGCGCGACATTGCAGCCGCCGTCTACCGCAAGGAGACCTACAACTTTGACCGGTGCATCTATGTCACCTCAAATCAGCAGATACTGCACTTCCGTCAGTGGTTCAAGGTTGTCGAGCTTATGGGCTACGACTGGTACGACGAGCTTGTACACATCCCCTACGGTACGGTCAGCATCAACGGCGAAAAGCTCTCTACGCGGAGCGGAAACGTTGTTCTGCTGAAGGATCTCTTCGCAATGGCTATCGAAAAGGTCGGAAAGATAATCGAGGAGAAGAATCCCTCCCTTGAAAACAAGGACGAGGTTGCGGAGGCTGTCGGAGTCGGCGCGGTTGTGTTCTACTACCTCACGAACAGCCGCATAAAGGACAGCGACTTCAATCTTGACGAGGCACTTTCGTTCGAGGGAAACACCGGTCCCTATGCGCAGTACACCTATGCGCGGTGCTGCAGTATTGTTGAAAAATCCTCCGGTATTCCGGATGAATCGGAAACTGCCGGCTATTCTCCCTGCGAGGCAGAGACCGCACTGGCACGCACTCTCTCGCTCTTCCCGGAAAAGGTGACGGATGCCATCCGCGACAGCGAACCTATGGTCATAACACGCTATATCCTCGACATCTGCGCAGGCTTCAACCGTTTCTATCACGACTGCCAAATACTCTCTGCCGCCGATCCCGCCGCGCGAGCCTTCAGGATCCGTCTTACCGATGCGGCAAAGATCACTCTCGGCAACGCTTTCGGGCTTATCTGTCTGAAAAAGACGCCGAAGATTTGAAAAATTAATTTATTTATATGGGGCGCTGCCCCACACCCCGCTTAAGAAACTTTTTGAAAAAAGATTTCTTAAGAATCTTCAAAAACTTTTATAAAAGAGGTTTTTGGAGGCACATTTTTCGATAACATAACCGGACGGAAACAGCAGGTTCGGAGCAAACGCACGACAATTACCAAGAAAGGAAAACACCGATATGTCAGGACACAGCAAGTGGAAGAATATAATGCACAAAAAAGAGAAGACCGACGCGCAGAGAGCATCAGTCTTCACGAAGATAGGCAAGGAGATCTCGATAGCCGTTAAGGAGGGCGGTCCCGACCCGACATCGAACAGCCGTCTGCGCGACCTCATCGCAAAGGCGAAGGACAACAACGTTCCGAACGACAACATCGACCGCATAATCAAGAAGGCATCCGCCGCCGACGCCGCTACCTACGAGGAGATAACCTACGAGGGCTACGGTCCGTCCGGTGTTGCCGTTATAGTTGAGACCGCGACCGACAACCGCAACCGCACCGCCGCAGAAGTCCGTCATTTCTTTGACAAATACGGCGGTAACATGGGTCAGACCGGCTGTGTCGGCTATCTCTTCACCGAAAAGGGCGTTATCGTCATAGAGGACGACGGAAAAGTTGACGAAGAGAAGCTGATGGAGGAGGCTCTTGAGGCAGGTGCTGAGGATTTCTCCGCCGATGAGGGTGCGTTTGAGATCACAACCGAGCCGTCTGACGTCGGAGCGATAAGAGAGGCGCTTGAAGCGAAGGGCTACAAGGTTGTCTCTGCCGACCGCGACATGATCCCCTCCAACTACATCACCCTTGAGACGGACGAGGACATAAAGAACATGAACCTCCTGCTCGAACGTCTGGACGAGAACGACGACGTTCAGAGCGTATTCCACAACTGGGAAAACTGTGACTGACGGCGGTACCGGTATCTCCGGCAGAGCCCGGCACCTTCTCCCCGCATGAAAGGAAACAAATGACAGGAAAAGAACGAGCCGCGCTTCGGAAGGAAGCAAATAAACTTACGGCGATACAGCAGATAGGACACGGCGGGATCGGAGAGGAATTCGTGAAGAATACCGACGCCGCGCTGACGGCAAGAGAGCTTGTGAAGATGAAGGTGCTTGAGACCTCACCGGTAGACGCGAGGGAGGCGGCGGATACGCTTGCCTCGGAGCTTGGCGCGGAGGTGATACAGGTCATCGGGAGATGCTTCGTACTGTACCGCTTCAACCCCGATAAGCACTGAACCGCTCCGATCCGAAAAATTTATTCAGTTCAAAAGTTTTTGAGGGTTCTCAGGGGACTTTTTTCAAAAAGTCCCCTGAGCGGGTCCGGGCAGCGCCCGGATCTTTTTTTATTCCCTGTAACACAGAGAAATACCGCGCATAGACTGTTAACGGCGGCGGAAAGCGCGGAAGGCTCTGAGCAGATTTGCGCGCTTGCTGCCGCAAATCGAAAATACAAGGAATCAGAACGTCAGATGAACAGAAACGAAAGATTCAGCCGGCGCGGAGGGTTCATGCCGCCGTACCGCAGCTGCGGAGCCTGCCGCAATCAGCCGGCACCGGTTCCTCAGGGAAACTGCGGCATTGCGGAGACCCTTGCAATGGCATATATAAAGGACCAGCCCTTCGGTGAGGTCTACTCAATGAGCGAGGCACTCTGCCGCGGAACGCTCTTCCCCGACCTCGACAAGCCGTACTGCGCGGGAGGGAAAAGAAGATGAACGGAAACAGCATGAACGGCATGAACGGAAACATGAGTCAGGGCGCAATGTTTGAGGCGATAAGACAGGTCAGCTTCGTCATGGACGAACTGCGCCTGTTCCTCGACACCCACCCGAAAGACCATCAGGCGCTTGAGATGTTCCTGTCAAATCAGGAGATGCGCCACAGGCTTATCGCGGATTATACCGAGAAATACGGTCCGATAGACTCATATTTCATAAATACGGACGGCACGTGGAGCTGGGCAAATCCGCCGATGCCGTGGAAAGCGGAGGCAAACTGATATGTGGGGCTACGAAAAGAGACTGCAATTTCCCGTTAAGATAAAGAACCCCGACGCGCGGGCGGCATCGGTCATCATCAGCCAGTACGGAGGGCCCGACGGCGAACTCGGCGCATCACTGCGCTACCTTTCGCAGAGATTTACCATGAATCAGCCGGAGGTCGCGGGACTGCTGACTGATATCGGAACGGAAGAGCTCGCCCATCTTGAGATGATCGGTGCGATCGTGTATCAGCTCACAAAGGACCTCACGGTCGAACAGATAAAAGCCGGCGGCTTTGATGCGTATTTTACCGACCATACCCTCGGGATCTATCCGCAGTCAGCAGCCGGCACGCCCTTCTCAGCCGCGACATTCCAGTCCTGCGGAGATCCGATAACCGACCTCATGGAGGATATGGCTGCGGAACAGAAGGCAAGAACCACCTACGACAACATTCTGAAGCTGGTCGATGACCCCGATGTTATCGAACCGATACGCTTTCTGCGCCAGCGCGAGATAGTTCACTTTCAGAGATTCGGAGAGGCTCTCGGGATCGTGCGCGACAGCCTTGACTCAAAGAACTACTACTTCGTGAATCCGTCGTTCAACCGCGGTTACTGCTGAAGTGTCCTGCCGATAAGAACCGTTCTCGGTTCCCGCCGCGCCGTCAGCGCGCGGCGGGAATATTTGTGTTGACATATGAGAGAATCTGTGTTAAAATAATACCGCAGCGCGCGGGTATGGCGGAATTGGCAGACGCGCAAGATTTAGGATCTTGTGTTCATTCGTGCAGGTTCGACCCCTGTTACCCGCACCAAGCCCACAAACCCGCGTCCCGCTTGGGATTGCGGGTTTTTCCTTGTATTACGGGGCTTCGCGGGGGGGTGATTCCGGAGTCTCGCTGATGAGACGTCGGAATCGGATTTCAGACTCAAATCTGCCGCGGATCTGTCACATGGCGAAATGAATTTGACAGATATTCTTGACACCGTCATCGGAAAACGTTATACTGTATGCATGATATACATTTAATAATATTCAGCAATTATACCATTTTAATCGATACAACCAATAAGCAAAATCAAAAGAGGCATTATGAAAAAAACTACAGTGTGAAGGATGCGGAAGTTCGGACTTTGTAAAAAAAGACGGATTATTTGAATGCCAGTATTGCGGGCTGAAATATTCCCCGGAGGAAATATCTAATCTGTACAAAATCAGAATTGACAACAGCGACAAGATCAACAATCTTCTAAAGCTCGCCAGACAGGCAAAAAGGAATAACAACTGGGAAAAATGCGCCCAATATTATGAAATGGTTATGATCGAAAATTCCGAAAACTGGGAAGCGTCATTTTATGCAGAATTTTCCGGGGTCGTCGGCTTCAGCGGCAAAAAGGCTTCCCGTATCTACTCTGTCATTTCAAATGCACTTGATACGACGCTTCCGCTTATCCGCGACACTGTTCCCGATCAGACCGAACAGGAGAATGCCGTACTTGAGATTGCTCAGGACATCTTTGATCTGACAAAAAGGCTCAACACAGATGTTGACACATACGGTTCGGCAAACTCCGTTCTGTATGTTATAAATACGTTATATGTTACGGGAAATAAAATTGAGTCGGTTTTCCCGGATAATGCTAACTATGAAACCCTGATTGCCGACCTATGGAAATCCGGTGTAAAGATACATTTCAGCATTCTTGATTACATTACCGATACAAAAAATGCCAAAGCCATAATACAATCTTACTCAAATAAGATCAAGCAGTATGACGAGGATTATGAATGCCCGAAATTTAAACCCGCGTTTGTAACATCACTAAAAAAATTATTCAATAAATAATTTACCGCCGGACGTTTTTTCACCGCCTGACAGAAAAGCGGATACGGAGCCTGCCGGCAGCAAATCACTGAATTCAGTTCACCCGCATTCTGATATAACCCCCTCTGAGTCCGCATGAAAATCTATGATTTTCAGGCACTGCTCCGAGGGGGTTATATCCGTTATCCGATAATGTGTCTTTTTATATTCGCAAGCGTCTTTTTCACGCTTCCCTTTTCGTATTTTTCAAACGGCTCGAAGCGGCTGAAGGTTCCGCCGTCCGCCGCCGACCAGCCGAGCAGCCATTTTCCCCTGACGTCGTCGCCGAGATTGGCACTGTCGGAGCGGAATCTGAAAATGTAATACTCTTCTCTGCGAAAAATAAACCTGACCGTCCCGACGAATTCGATCTCGTCCGGCGCTTTTCCGAGCTCGGTCGGATAGACGAGCCAGTGAACCATGTCGCTTTTCGCAAGGTACTCCGGCGCGCTGTATTCCTGCGGGAACACGGACAGTTTCCCGTACCGGTTCAGCATATCCCGGGTCATGACCGCGTACTCAAGGTCGGCGGCAAGCGCAGATATGCACTCCTGCGGAACCTCTGCGCCGAGGTCGAGCAAAGTCTCCGCCGCGTAATACTCAATGCCGTGATGCCCTGATTCAAGTGTCTCTGTAAGCAGCTGCCGGATCTTTTCACTCGGGAAATATCTCGCGGCATCCGCGGCTTCCTCCCACGAGTCAAGAGCGTCCTTATCCGGGTGCTCCATGCGCAGATATCTCTCAAGCTCCTCCTCAAAATAAGACGTCAGCCGTTTTTTTGCCCCGCCGGTGATCCCGGACAGCCTGTCTTTTCTGTCAAGAAGGCAGTGAAACACCTTGCCCCTCTCATATTCGTCGGAAGAGCTCCGCGCAAATGAAAGCAGACGGTCGATATATGCCTCCTCAACCGTGTCCTGACTGAATATCTTCTCCGCCGCAGTCTCGATGGGCTGCGCCTCCCTGATCATCCGCACAAGCTCTCTTGCGTTTTCAACAGAGTCCGGCGGCATATCATCTTTGTTTTTAATAACCGCGGAGTATATCGCCGCCATAGCCATCCCGTATGCGCAGTACAGATCCTTCTCCTTGCATCCGCCGATGTGCGGGAGCCTGTCGAGCAGCTGATCCACCTGCTCGTCGGCAAATTCCGCAAGCGCCTTCCGGTCCTCCGGATGAAGATTCTTTATCCTTCCGAGAATGTTCAGCAGATAATCGGCAAGCTGCACTTTATCCCTGATTTCGCTTCCGACAATGGTTTCGAGTATTCCCTCAAATGACGACATTCTGTCACCGCCTTTCACAGTTCATAAAAAGTATAGCATATCCGGAGAAGGTTGTAAAGGGGGCGAGGGAAATAATCCGCTCCCGGAATACTCCCGAAAGAATTGATAAGCCCGCGCCGTAATGCAGGTTCTTTGATACGTAAGCCGCTCAGTCTCCCCGACAGCAGGAAAACCTCTGATTGTGCGCAGACGCGATTTCCCGGTCTTCCTAAGCCCTGCAACGCAGAACGGAAAAGCTCCGGAGGGTGCGGGGGATCTCCAACCGCCCGTTTTTTTCGCACCGGGCTGCATTTTTTTCAAAAAACTCTTGACTTACGTGCCGCTCTGTGGTATAATACAGAATGTTGTCATCTGGGTGTGGCGCAGTTGGTAGCGCGCTACCTTGGGGTGGTAGAGGCCGCAAGTTCAAGTCTTGTCACTCAGACCAACGTGACAAAGCCTTACGAACCTACGTCCGTAAGGCTTTTTGCGTCATATTCTGAATAATGCCCCTACAGTGTCGGAAACGAGCTTTCTGCGGGCTTTTCCGTAGTGAAGATAGATGTTTGACGTCGTTTCGATGTCGCTGTGCCTGAGCCAGTCCTTGACCTCTTCAAGCGGCAGCCCGGAATCAAACAGAATGCTCGCCGTGCTGTGTCGCAGGTCATGGAATCGCATTTTCGGCAAGCCCATTTTCTTCAAACGGCGCTGAAATGACCTTGTGAGGCAGTCAGGACGCAGCGGGTTCCCGTTCCCGCGGGTCAGAATATATCCGCTGCTGTCCGGTGTCCTGCTTTTCATGTCAAGAAGCATTTGCCGGATGTTCGGGAACAACTGAAAGGTCGCACGGCTCAGGTCTGTTTTGGTTGTGTCCTTCTCTTCAACGGTCAGGTTCTTAACGACGGTGTGTTCTATCCGCAATTCATTCCGGTCAAAGTCAATCGACGACCAGCGGAGACCGAGAACCTCAGAGCGCCGGAGTCCGTAGCAGAGAGTCAGGACAACGGCAGGAAAAAGCTCGTGTCCGCGGAACGCGTCAATAAGCTTCTGCGCGTCCTCGGAAGTCAGCATAACAACGTTGTCACTGTATGAATGAGTCTGTCTGCGGAGTTTTACCGGTTGTGCAGGATTTGAAGGGATGTACCCGCAGACAACAGCCTCATTAAGCGCCTGTTTGATGACGCTGAGATGTTTTCTGACGGATGCATGAGAAAGACCGCCGGGTTTTCCGTCGAGCCGTCCGGAAGTTTTCAGATGGTTGATATAATCCTTGATGTGCCGGGGAGTTATGTCTGTAAGCTCCGGGCAGTGTTCCGAGAAATACGGGGCAATGTGACGGTTGATGTATACGGTGTAAGCCTCGTATGTTGAGCGTTGAAGGGTAAGCTTTTCATCGTCCAGCCATTCGGTGAAGAAATCGGCTGTTTTCAACAGATAACCACCTCCTTCGGTATCTCTGCGGTTTGCCCGGCAAACCGGCAGATGTCAAGGTCGTCAAATTCTCCGCAAGTGTCAAGGAAATACGGGAACGCGTCCTCTGCTTTGCGGAACTGTTTAATCGTCGCAAAATCGTTTGTGAAATCGGGCTTTTCAATCGCCCTTGCAACAGTGCCGCGCTTTATTACCTCGGCACGTTTCAATCCCTTTGAGGCGTAAAAAAGGTGCTCGTTTAGCTCTCTTGCAGTATCAAAGGTGTCCTTGGTGACATACTTCGTTATGTACCGTGCGGAGGCCTCCTGATTCTCGATTAACTCAATATCCGCAAATCCGAACTTGTCGGCATAGGGCTGCCATGTGAATACCCGTTTCCCCTGCGAAATGCGGTTGAGAATCTTCTTGGGAAGTCTGTCCGAGCTTTTGAATTCTGTCAGTTTTTCAACCGGCAGGTTCTGAATCAAGCCGTGCATATGCCAGCAGCCGTCTTTGTGGCGTTCCGGAATCAGGATATATTTGACGTCGCAGGAGCTTTTCTTCCGGTAATCCCGGATAAACTGGGAAAAGTCTTTCCTGAACTTTTTGAGGTCTGTCCGGTTGTATTTTCGCTTGTCAAGCGTAAAGGTGCAGAACAATGACCACGCATTGCATTCGGCTATTTCCGAAATCGTCCGTTTGGTTCTTGAAAGGCTTGTTTCAAGCTTGTTGTCGTTACCGGCTTCGCCTTTTGCAGTGAAATGTGGCTTGTCAGCCTCAAATCCGGGTTTGCGGCAACAATTCATGACGGTTAACTTATATTTTTCTGGATTAAATCTTCTGAGAATCCCGACGTTGGATTCATATTCACTTGCAGACATAAAACACTCCTTTCCCGATTTATGTTCATAAGTCAAGTATATAGAGAAGCGCTGCGCGCTTCAGTTTCCGCCGCCGAAGTCGGCGGGCGGAAATAGTGCAGGATGTACTATTCGCACAATTATTATACTGTCTCTTGTCGAAAAAGTCAAGATGCTCACCGCAAATGAATATTTATTCGTTAATGTGGTACAATAGTGAATATTATTGTGCAATTTGTATTGCAAAGTGTGGTTTTATGCAGTATAATTGAATAGAGGTGATACTGATGGATAACAAAAACGACAAAGAGGTCAAAGTCAACTCGCTGAGCACGGCAACAATGCTCGGAATCCGGGACGGAATGAACTTCAACCTCGAAAACATCAAGCAGAAAGAGAAGATTTGCAGACGTCTGACGGAAATCAGAGTTGCAAATAAGCTCACGCGGCAGCAATACGCCGACAAAATAGGCGTGAATATATTTACCTATGCCAGCTATGAAAAAGGGCGCACAGAGCCTCCTAACGCGGTTTTGGTGAGGATTGCAGACGCTTTCGGTCTGTCGCTCGATTATATTTGCTGTCGAACTGACTGCACACGCGGGCTGTATGCGTCTGAAAATGCCGGTGGCAGCGACAAAGAAAAAGAGCTTCAAGACCTGAGATATCAGCTTGAAGCTATTCAGAGCAAGATTGAAGACCTGAGAAGGTCATAATCAGGAATTCGCAGGCGCGCCCCTCCCTTTCGGGCTCCCGTGCGCTTTGCGCGCCCCTTCGGGCTGCGTCGCTGCGCTCCTCGGAATCGCGTCCGCCGGGCGCGCATCTCCGAATTTCGCTCAGCGGTACGATTAAGAAACAGGGCGCTGGCGCGCCGGCGAATAAAGCCGCGCAACTGAAGTCTGTGCGTGCCCTTAATGCCGTTCCCGCGTCGTTTCAGAGTGCGACCCCAATCGTCAAGCTGGCTGGTCGCTGCTCCGCCGGTTCATCGTGTATCGGGCTGCCGCCTGCGGGCGGCGAGGATGAAGTCAGTGCTCCGGCTAATATGCCACCCGTCCGGGTGGCATGGAAGGAAGGCGCTGGCGCGCCTAATTCATAAGAGCGCCTGCGGGCGCGGAGTTTCGCCGGGCGTCAGCGCCTTCTGATATCATTTTTTCGCTCTTGGGGTGGTAGAGGCCGCAAGTTCAAGTCTTGTCACTCAGACCAAAACGAGGGTTCATAACGAACCCTCGTTTTTCTTTTATTTCCTCGCAAAATCTCTTGAAATCTCGCTTTTTCGCGATAATAAGTACGGGCACATTCTTCCCTGTTTATCGGGTTGAATGTGCCTGTTTTTATGCAACGACGACATGTTAGACTATACATGCTGATTTTTGAGATAAATTCGGGTTTTTTCCGATATGTTTAAGGCGGTAACCGCGAGCTACGGTTACCGCCTTTTCTTTGCTTACTGCGATGCAATATTTGCACCTTTGGCAAAAGTACAGGTTTTATTTCTCTTTTATATAGTCATCAATATCTGCGAACTCGATATCTACTACTTTTTCTACCGATATCTTTTTCAATTCCCAGACATATCGATTATTACAGGAGTCATCAATAAATTTGCCGTAATCGTCTACAATTGAAAGCATATCCGCCGTTCTTCTTATCAGCTTGGTTATAACGACGCTTGTGTAAGGCGAGGTAGACGTAACATTTTCTTGCGTGCCTGTAGCAATCATATTTCCTATTTGATCGGTATTGACCGCTATTGCAAGATACGCACCTTCAGATACAAACTGAGAAAAATCTGTCATAAGCCAATTACTAAAGTTTTTGTTTCTCAAAACAAATTTATTCTTCTTTGAAAAACGCGTATAATCTATACTACGTATTATTTCAATTTCCTGTTTTAAGTTTTCCAAATTATTCCGTATAAGTTCTTTATAAACAGTTTCTTTCTTGTTCTCAAGTTGACGTTTTAAATTAGTTTCTATTACATAGAGATGCGCATAAACATAACCTACATGAGCAAACAATACATCCTCACTTAGTCTTTTATTTTCAAGATATTTTTGAATTTCACAAATCAAAACTACCAACATACTTGCGAACGCACCGCCAAATATAGTAAGCATAAAACTATTTGAAAACCAATTCCAATCAAACCATTCAAATGCTATATTTAGCGAAATCAAATACGTGAGAATAGCAAGAATTCCTGACAGCACAGAAGTATAGCGATCCTGGTATGAGCTTCTTTAACCGTCTCAATGATATTCTGCTTCTTGTGGGTATCGTTTGCTCCTGCATCGGTTGCATCAAGATCGAAGAGCTCGGAGAGCGGAATGGTCTTGGAGTAAGCTGCTCTGCCGGGGAAGGCATCCACCGCATCGTGAACGAACGCCATAGGTGCATCAAGGTGAGCGTTGTTTTCGCCAACGTCGGGGCTTTCATCTCCCACGATATACTTGTAGAAGGCAGGCAGATTTCCACCGTGGTTCTTCTTATAGTTCTGACGGTAATGGCGCAGGCGTGAGAGCACCTTGGCGGAATCCACTGCGTACAGTCGTTTTGCCTTGTCGATCTCCATGCCAGACAGCACGGCAAGGGTGCACGTGATAGATATCCTCATCAGTGACTCTATAACCGTTGAGAACGTAGCGGTTTCCGTAGGACTCATATACCTTGACGGCTCTGTTGAAGGAGAGGTTTACAACGGCACGTCAGAATCGCTTCTTGCCATCGAGATAGGGATAGCCGATCTCTCGCTCGTGTTGATCGTACACCTCTGCGAGCTTCAAGGTATCAAGACTCTCGTCAAGCACACCGCGAAAAGCACCCGGATTGAGCTTGCCATTCTTCGTAGCGGAAAAGCCCTCGTTTTTATACAGCACACTGCCTTCAAGAGACATGATGCGCATGCCTTCGTATTTCTTTGTCGCCATCGTAACACCTCCTTCTTCTGTGATGCTTAAAATCAACTGTGGTTTCGATTTCTTTTTCAAGAAAGCTCTGTATATTCCCGTGCAGAAAACCAGTGGACACCAATGTTCCACTGATTTTCAGGCTTTGAAAACCGCCTTTTGGTGAATATCGGACAAAGGGGAAAAACCGTCCGAAATCCTGAAAGCAAAACACAGAAATCTGCTCAAAATGCTCTCTACCATATATCCGAAATCACGTTTCTGAGCGAAACCGCACAAAACCCCTGTGTTCTTTGGCTTTTCAAGCCTTTTCCGGGAGTTTGAGAGAAAAGCAGAAAACGGGAACTGTAAATTTCAGTACTAAAAATGCGATTCTGTGTTTCTTATTCGCGACGTACATTTCATGCTCACATACTTCTTTTCAAGCTAATAATGTATTTATCCTTACCGGTTTCGACGATCTTTTTATATACTTCTTCAAGGTTACGCGGCTTTAACTGGAAGCCCTCTTTCTCAAGAGCTTCTTTCAAGTGATCCATCAGCGGACGGCGATCATTATACAGCGACCACGTTTCGATAAGCGTTGTTTTATAACCGCTATGTAATGTGCGCTTGTCCCGAATAGCCTTTTTATACACTGCAAGCTGTTGGGGTGTAAACACATTGCTATATCCGCTTTCGGTCAATGCGTAATGCTCCAGCCAAGCAGTATGCTCACCCTGCGTAATATAGAAGTCCGGCGTATATTTCTTATTTTTTGACGGCGACTCATAAGGATATACTCGCTCATATTCATAGTCAAGTCCGTTGAGATAGAGGAAGTTGGCAATCTGCACTTCCTGAACCGAACGCAAATATTCTCCTGTAATCGTCTTCACGCGCTTACTACGCTGTTGTTCAACCTTCTTGATATACTCGCCAAGTCCGCTCTTTAACGTTTCAAAATCCTGTTCTGCCTTATAAAGATGGAACTGATTAAGGTTGTCGAATTTGAATACATCCTCGGTCAAATCAAAGTAATATCCAAGGAACAAAACGAGATTGCGCATCAGCTGCTTATTGCTGAATATCGACTTTTCAAGCATATCAAAAACAATCTGATACGAGGAAAAGTTGATTTCCGGAGGTTCAACCGAGAATCGCTTCACAATATCAAAAGCAAACTTGTGGAACGTGCAGATCTTTGCAGGAATTTTGAGTCCTTTGTTTATTCTGTCAATGAGCTCCCCAATAGCTTTCTTAGTATAGGAAATCACCATGATTTCCTCGGGATTTACATGCTTTTTCTCAACGAGATACTTAACCTTTGCCGCCATCGTTGTGGTCTTGCCTGCACCTGCACCGGCAACCAAAAGGCAATAATCATCATCGGTCACAACGGCTCTTCTCTGCTCATCGTCAAGACGAATCTTAGGATCGATTTCAGCAAGAATGTTATCGAAATAGTCCTTTTCGTTAACAAGTGTTCGTTCGATATATTCCTCATTATGGGTAACAATGCTCTCATCCAGCGTATGCATCTTTCTCAAAAAGCGTTTTAAGCTATCAATATCGATACGGAGCGCAGAGGCATTATTACAAACATACTGAAAAATCAGCTTGTTTTTCAATGACACATAATATTCCCCATAAGTAGAATGCATATAGTCCTGTTCTCGGTGCGAAATATAGTGGCTGTCAGAGAAAAGATCTATATAGTCCTTGTCAAAGGAAATGATAATATTGGCAATGCTTTTGTAGTCAATATCATTATTCTTGTTAGAATTCGCACTTTGGGCGACAAAATATTCTGCAGGCAATCCGCAATGAGGACATTTTGCCGCCTTGTCAGATATGGAATTTTGACATTCGGGACATTTTATAAGTGCCATTTTAAACTCCTTTTGATTTAGATAAGTACTCCATTGCAGTGGTCAACTTCATGCTGAATGATCTGCGCCGTCCAGCCGGTGAAGTTTTTCGTGCGCGTTTGCATCTCCATGTTCTGATACTGCACCTTGATAGTCTTATAGCGCTTACACTTACGGGGGCCGCCGAGAAGCGACAGACAGCCTTCCTCGGTATCGTACGCGCCGTCCTTCTTAACGATCTCGGGATTGAGCATCACGGTATACATAGGAGCTCGTCCGCTCTCGTCAAGAAAGGCGATAATGCGCTTACGCACGCCGATCATATTCGCCGCCATACCGACACAGCTTTCTTTGTGCGCCATCAGCGTATCCAGCAAGTCCTGTGTGACCTGCAAATCTTCTTTTGCTGCGACTTCCGACTTCCCTGCGAGGAAGATGGGATCGTGCATTAGTTCTTTTATCATTTCACTTTTCCGTATCTTTATTCTACCCCGTGCATCCCCATCAAATCACGCAGGTCGCCAAAGCTCTTGTCATACTGCGCCCGGGTGATCGCACCGTTTTTGAGGAATGTGTCGAGCAACTGTTTCTGCTGACGAAACAAATTGACCTTCTGCCAACGCTCTTTGCTCATAAGATTCGAGTGCCCCGTGCGGATCTCGCCGAGGAGCGACACTTCGATCCCCTCGGTCTTGCGCTGATAAACAAATCCCAGCTTTTCCTGCACGCGGCGGCTTTTCTCGTTGCCATCGTAATAGCCGCACCAAATGCGGTTCATGCCAAGGCCCTCGAATGCGTAGCGGAGCATCTCACGCGCGGCTTCGGGAATGAGTCCCTGCCCCCAATACGGCTTGCCGATCCAGTAGCCAAGCTCATATTCGTCGTCATCCTCGGCAAGGTCGTTGCGATGAAATCCGATGCTGCCGACGGGCTTGCCGCTCTCCTTGAGACACACGGCAAAGGTGTCGGGCGCGGAGAGCACCGCGCGAATGATCTCGCGGCTGTTCTCCACACTTGTGTGAGGTGGCCACCCGGCAGGCGGGCCTACCTCGGGGTCGCTGGCATATGTGTATAAATCCTCTGCGTCACTCTCGCACCACGGGCGGAGAATGAGGCGGTTTGTTTCTAAAATCATAGCAATATCCTCTGTACCTGAATCAAATGAAATCATTTAACCGCCTTGATCGTATACGTCGCGCCCCAAGATTTCAGCACTTGAACCGATGTAAATCCAGCCTCAAGCAGTGCTTCGGTTTCGTGCTGTACGGTGAGCGGCGTATCATAGTGATAAAACTCGTCATCGCGGATTCCCTGCTCCGCTTTCAATGCGTTCAGGTTATTTCGGTGCGTCTGTTCCTCATCATCGGAGGCAGCAAAATAATCGGTCAGAATCAAGTAGCCGTTCGCCCTCAGCGCGGTGTGCAGTTTCTTATAAAGTGGGATCTTTTCGTCCTTTGTGAAGTGGTGCAAGCTTTCCACGGAAACGGCGGCGTCAAAGACGTTCTCACCCAGCGGAACGTCGAAATATGAGCCGACGATCAACGTGATGTCCTTATCCGTGAATTTCTTTTTCAGCGCATTCAGCATTGCCTCGGACAGGTCAATGCCGGTCACCCTTGCTGACGGACAGAGCGGAAAATATTTTTCCAGCTCCAAACCCGTACCACAGCCTAAATCAAGAACACGGCTACCTTTAGCTGTCGGCAGCAGACTTGCGGTGAACGGATAGAACTCGTCTGCCGCTTCAATGCCCGTCATCATGTGTTCATCGTATCCGTTTAATCTATTTTCAAAAAATTCAGCCATCTTTTCAAGCATGTCGATACTCCTTCAAATCGTAATTTTCATCTTATCCGTAATACTTATCGATTCCACCGTAGCCAACAATCAATTTCCCTTCGCGCGTCTTTTTGATAAAGCTTTCAAGTCGCTTTTTGAACTCGTCGGGGCGTTTTCTTGCCGCATCGATATAAGCAACACGAATGCGCTTGTAAGGCTCAGACAATTTCTCGTAGTTTTCAAACGCAACGGCATCGTTCTTTATGGCATCGATGATATCCGTTGGGAAAACATACGGCGCACGAATCAAGGGGAGCACACCATCCCGTATGCTTGGGTGAAGCAGCCCTTGTTCGTCAAGCCAAATCAGTCGTTCTATGTTCGGGCGCGAATAGGGACTTCCCTTTTTTCTCGGTGTAAATCGCTGTGCGCGGTGCGTGGGATCAATGTGCTTAATGGTGCTGTCGATCCAACCGAAGCAAAGAGCTTCTTCTACCGCATCGTTATAGGAAAGCGCCTTGTCGCCCGACTCCTTCATCGGAAAAACGAACCAAATCTCACTTTCCGTTTCAAAGTGCTCGGCAAGCCATTCGCGCCATGCTTTTCTCTCACTTGTGTAAATTGTTTTCATTGTTTTGCACTGAAAATTAGATTTGTTAATTCCACAATTCTTTTTTTACTAAAATATATTCGTTACTTCGCAGCACTTCCTCAAATCCACATTTGAGGAATAATTCAACAGAAGAATTGTCAATGGCGATATCATCATAGAGTTCCTTTATGCCGTTTTCTTTTGCAATTTCGCATAGAAGCCGTAACGCCTTGAGACCATATCCTTTTCCACGATACGGAGCGTAAATAACGACATCAGCAATATCAGTCTTGATTTCTTCAAAAGCATTTTTCCATGCTTCATCTAAGGTACGACCACAACTCGTTTTGTTCGCATCGGCACCCCCGCCAAATTCTTATTGATTCATCCCGTCCACCGTCTCGCTCGGTCTTGCCGTCATTTCAACCCACGCAGGACGGAAGCCGCTTTTGATGGCATTGCGGACAGATCTGATATTACACCAGGCGGCGCAGTAAAACGGCACTTTTCCGCGATTCAAAATCTCGATGGCAAGACGGCTGGTGAGTGCCGAGGCAATTCCCTGCCTGCGATATTCGGGGGGAACGTCAATGCCGATCTGCCACATAGTGTCGCAATCGGCACTGCATCCCGCAAGACCGACCAGCTTATCGCCGTCATATGCGCCTACGCCGAGCACGTCAAGATGCTTTCTGTCCTTACAAAGCGCATTCGACCATTCGGGCAAGTATAAGTCGGCAAAGTCGGACTGTGTCAAAAGCCGCATTTCGTAGGGACAATCGAGCGCACGCAGAGCGCCCATGTCGGGCAAAAAATACTCCGCCATAAAGCAGATCTTCTGCCTCTTTTCCATCAATTTCTCGTTTAGCGCGTGCAAATGTGGCGTTTCAAACAGATGCTCGACGGGATATTTGTTGATGTAATTCTCGGCGATCTCACGGAATTCGGGCGACACCGACGCCACCACGTTGTTGCCGTAAGACACGAGCTGACAGGAAAACGGCAGCTTCAAATACCGCCTCGCGCCATCACTCTCACGCGACGTGACTACCACATTCTCGCTCTTTTCAAAGTCATCGGGCGCAGCACAAAGGTCAATAGCGGATTGCGCCATCGCGATTTTTAATATTTCTTGGTTGGTCATATTTTTTCTCCTTTACGGAGCATTCATAATCGTTTATCATATCAATTTTATCTCCTTATCATCACTTGAAAAACGCCATCAGCAAGGTACCTGCGACCATCAGGCAAAGTCCAAGGAAGGATTTTTTCGAAAGCTTTTCCTTGAACACAAAATAAGAAAACGCAACGGTTACGATGATACTCAGCTTGTCGATTGGCACAACTACGCTGACAAGTCCATGACCGATCGCGTAATAGTAACACAACCACGATGCTCCCGTAGCAATGCCCGAAAGCGAAATGAATAGCAATTCCTTTTTGTCAAGCGACGGCAGCTGCTTCTGCTTTCCGCGCGCAAAAACGATTCCCCAAGCCATAACCAGCACGACGCACGTGCGGATGGCCGTGCCGAGATTGGACTCCACACCCGAAATGCCCACCTTGGCAAGTATCGATGTGAGTGCGGCAAAAACGGCGGAGAGCACCGCGTAGATCATCCACGAACGCCCCTTGGCCTGTCCTTCGGTCTTTTTCTTTTCGACCATGAGAAAAATTCCAAGCGCGAGAATGACCGTGGCGATCAGCTTGAATACCAAATTCGACGTCTCGCCAAAGCAAATGATCGCAAGCAGGACAGTGAGTATCGTGCTTGACTTGTCAATGGGAACGACCTTGTTGATGTCCCCCATCGAAAGCGCCTTAAAGTAGCAGATCCACGAAGCGCCCGTAGCAAGCCCCGAGAGAATCAAAAAAATCAGCGGCTTGGGCTGAATGTCCACAATCGTGCCTTGCGATCCGACTACGAACACCATCACCCACGAAAAGATCAGCACCACAACGGTGCGGATCGCCGTAGCGAGATCGGAATCGGTCTTTTTGATACCGCATTTTGCAAGAATTGAGGTCACCCCTGCAAACACAGCGGAAAGTATAGCGGCAATAATCCAAAGCATAGTCGTACCTTTTCCTTATGTAAGTAATTATTTTTTGATGGGCAGCAGCATTCTCGTCTGCTTTTTGTATTCTGCAAAGCCGTCCTTTCGGGACTGGCGCTTGTCTGCCATGGGAATGCTGACCGCAAAGAACAGCACCGTATTGGCCACAGCGCCCACCGTGAGATACCACGCGCTCGGTGCCGCGCAAAGTACGGACAGACCCACGCCCCACCACATGAGAATCTCGCCGAGATAGTTGGGATGGCGAGAATATTTCCAAAGGCCTATGCGGATAAAGGGCGCGGTGCGATTCTTGCGGAATTGGTGCATTTGCATATCCGCGATTCCCTGCATGATGGCCGCGCAGAGGGACAGGCACAGCAGCAGCACGCTTGCGATATTGGCTGAAAGTCCTTCACGGATGGCGTAAACACCGGGCAAAACACAGCCGTACACCACAAGCGTCGGCACCATATGAATGCCCACGAAATTGATGATGGGGTAAAATACACCCGTCTTTTCATGAAGCATGGTGTAACGCCAGTCCTGGTGCGTGAGATTCCCAAAGGTGTACGCCCAGTTCGCCGTCAATCGGATTGCCCAAAAGGACACGACCACAAGCAGAAGAACTCCGAGGAGCGTCAGCTCCCTGCCGATGGCAAACGCCATGAGAATAACGGGCGGTTGCACGCTCCAATAGGGGTCATAGACCGATGCGTTCTTAAAAATGAGACTGAAAACGAATGTCACCACGGTTGCCGTAGCATCCGCGATGAGCAACGACAGCCACCAATCGAACGTGAGCGTGCGATAGGCAAGCACACCCACCATGGTGGCAATTATGTAGACCAGCGTGACGACAACAAAGCTCGCCGCGCGGTTTTGCTTGAGTCGGTTCATACGGTATTACCGTACCTTTCGATAATTTTGGCGAGGATCTCCTCGTCCGCCGGGCAGAACTCGTAGTTTGGGATTTCGCTTGGCGTGATCCACTGAATATCGTTATGCTCCAACTTTTGCGGTTCACCCTCAGCAATGGTGGCATTGAACAACGTCAAATGTACTGTCAAGTCGGGATATTCGTGGACTACATCCATAAATACGTCACCTACAGAGAGTGTAACTGCAAGTTCTTCTCTGCACTCACGGATTAGAGCTTGTTCTTTTGTTTCACCCGGCTCGACTTTGCCGCCAACGAACTCCCACAGGAGACCTCTCGCCTTGTGCGCCGGGCGTTGGCAGATCATGAATTTATTGCCCTGCCAAATGAGGGCTGCTACTACTTCGGTTATTTTCATATTTCTTCAATTCCTAAACTCTTTAAATATTGATAGGTTCAATCGTAGAACTTAGGCAAACGAGTGCTGTCTTCCCAAAATCCGCTTGGATTCTTATTGGGATTACCCGATGGAACACAAATCACCATGCCCGCTCTTGCTCTTGTGAGAAGCACTCGATAAGCATTGAGCATATTTTTGATCTGCTCTTGCTTATTCTCTGTATCGGGTAATTTTTCGTTCCACGCTGTTTTTCCATTAAACGTGTAATAGCGCCATTTGCCATTGTCGCATCTCATATCAGCGTCCCACAGCACACAGGTATAATCAAGCTCCAATCCCTGCACTTGAATTTCGGTAGCTGCATCTTCAAGATAATTGCAAGCTCTTGTATCAACTTTATCTTCAAGGAACCAGTGAACTGCGTTTTCATCTCCTGAAGGCAGAATATGAATGCCAAGCGGTTTGAAACGTGCCGCTTCTTTTGTCACAAGCACTCCTGTGCGCTCTGTTCCTCTGACTTTACTATGAAGCCATCTCTTGGCAGTTTCCATATCTCTTGTTAAGACAATGGGATATCTGTCCTTTATTTCATTGTACAATTCTGCCGCATCGGGATTGAAGGTGAGCATCGAATGAACAAATGCAGAGAGCTTTTCTGCTCTAAAAGAACGCAGAGAAACGCCAAGATGTAGGTTTTCTGAATACGTAACGTTTTCGTTTTTCGCTAACAGCTCGTTAACCTTACCTTCGGCATATTCCGGCTCTGTAAGCTTCGGAGAAATATATACTTTCCAATGGGGGAACTTGTCATTCAGTGCATGTATCCACTCAGAAATCCCTGCTTCACCAGTATTGATCTCCTGACCACCACCTACAAGGCAAACAATCGTTGCCCAGTCTTCTCTCTGATCGAGAGACCATATCAAGAAAGCAGCCTCTGATAATGGGAAGTTAGGAACCTTCAGTTTATTGCCGTATGTTCCGCCTCTCTTTAAGTAGTCGGCAAGCCTTTTGTGAGTCCACGAACGCTGTGCCTCGTCGAAAATGGCGACGTGCTCCACTTCTCCATAACCTGACTCTGCAAGCTTCACCGCTTTTTAGGGATCAATTTCCAAAACTCCATTTTCAACGGGATTTTTGATCTTAGCGAGCATGTTATCACGGTAACGGTGAATGATTTGAATAAACTTACCTACCTCTCTGCGAGAATCGGAAAGATTTTTCTTTTCGTTTCTATCACGGCATTTTTGATAGTTATCTTTTGCAAGAGCTTCGGTAAGTACAGCAACCAAAGGACCGTTTCCGGAAAGATATACCGCGCCTTCTTCGTCTTCAACAGGAGCATCATTTCCCTGATAGGTCTGTTTAACAGCCACATCGAGACCGACGAGTGTTTTGCCTGCGCCGGGTACACCTGTCACAAAGCAGATGCTTTTTTCTCCGTTTGTTTTGCTATTCTGTATTACATCAAGGATATATTTAATCGTTGTATCGGTTGAAACCTTATCCGCTTCATGCCTTGTGATATTCTCAACCGAATGACTCTCATAGAGCGTTTTTGCCGCCTCAACAATGGTCGGCGTAGGTGCATAGGGACTGATTACCCAATCGTTATGAACCGGAGCTTCGCTCGGGAATTTTTCCAACACATTGTCAATCAAAGCAGATATCCCTGCCTTTCCGGTAACCAATGGGTTTATTACTCTGTCATCGTACACCGACATCTGTATGGATGTACTGCGATTGGAATAATTCGTAGCTACTAAAATAGGGGCGATAACCTTGTTCTCACTGAATTTATGGAAGTTTTTCAGATCCAAAGCGTAGTCCAAGACCTGGTCAATATTCGTTTCAAGAATTTTTGACTCACCAACCTTAAATTCAAGGCAGAATACAACACCGCGATAAAGGAGGACAACATCAATTCTTTTACCAAGACGAGGAATATCGTATTCAAAGATAATTTGGCCATCAACAGTGTTAAGTGAAGAAACCACGTTCTTCATAATGTCGATCTCCGCTTTCCACGCGTCTCTTGTAGTGGTCAGTGCTTCGCCATGGTAATTGTCATCTAATATTCTGTATATAGACGCTGAATCTGTATATAAGAATGTTGCGAAGTCGCTATTATACAAACATCTCGCCATAATTATTGGCTCCTTTATTAATTCTTCTCAGGTACTATTTCAACGATATCGTCCAACTTGCAATCAAGCGCCGTGCATATCTTTACAAGCACATCGCTTGATACAGTTGCCCCATCCTTCTTCATCTTCGCAAGTGTTGCCGGGCTGATTCCAGCCTTTGCAGCGAGCTCTTTACTCTTCATTTCGCGATCGATGAGCAGTTTAAAAAGTTTCTTATAGCTTGCAGCCATTTTTTCACCTCATAAGATTATTGTTAAATAACGCTTTTAACACCGTTTCAACATAGGCAGCTCCAAACAATTCTTCAGCCAACGCTTTCTGCTGATTTGGAGTTAGCTTTGACAAAGACATTTTTGCCTTCAGTATATCTGCCTTTGCCTTTTCATATGGATCTGTAGGTTCTATGTCCGGTACAATTTTTATCTTATCCATACATTGTTCTCCTTGTAGCCTCCTTGTAGGAATTATAAGTTATATGATTATATTATACTTCTTTTTTCGCCAAATTGCAAGAGGAATTCCGAAAGAATTCAACGATCTTGTAATTTATTAAGTTGTTATGTGTTTACCGCCGCCCTTATCTTTGATTACAGCATCCCATATATTTACCCCCGAAACCTCTTGACAAACGCTCTCGTAAGAGTTACAATACAACAACCTTAGGTGACGGAATACGTTAGAAACCGACCACATGCTCTGACCACAATCGCTTTACATAAAAAGATCCGCTCCCATGATGCCTGACCACATCAAATTGGGAGCGGATTTTATGACCACATGTTTGACCACTTTCAGAACCGGACTACCCGGAGACAGTAGCACGCGACGGACTTTGTATCACTTTTTTTGGACGAAAAAGCACGTCTTGGACGCTATATCACGCAAAAAACTATACCCCTTTGCTTGGGGTGGTAGAGGCCGCAAGTTCAAGTCTTGTCACTCAGACCAAAATCGGAGGTTCAATCGAACCTCCGATTTTCTTTTGTTTTCTCTTGTTTTCTCGCAAATGCTCGTTTTTTCGTGATTTTGCGTTTGCCTTTATTTATTCATATTGGGGGCTTTTTTCATCGTTTTTTTAGGTCTGACTAAATGTTTGAGCACAATTGGTTTTTGAGGTAAAAACCGGGTATTTTTTCAGATAAGAAAGTGGCAAGGATTTGTGTCCTTGCCACTCTTTTATTCATCTTCGACATCATCATCGTATGAACGAACGACCTCCGGTGTCATTTCTGTAAACGGCACCAAATCTCGAATTGCACCGCAGCATTCAGGAAAGGCAGAAGGCGTACACCAATATCACAAAACCAATCAAAATATGTACTCCAAGCATCGGGGCCTTTTTTCGCGTCTCCATCGTTCAGAATTAGTATTCGACAATCCTTTGTTGCAGTACGCCATTCGGCTTTTACTCCAAGCTCCTGCTCGATCTCCTCCGAGTGTGCCCTAAATCGCTCAAACATTTCTTTATCGTTAGAAAAATATATTTCCGCACCGATTTTCTTCTTTTGCGTATTTATCGTAAAAGAAATGTGGTATATTGAGCTTCCCACACTAAGGAGGTACGAACCATGAACGCTACTACCTCAAAATATGAACCTATAGCAAAGCTATTCTGATTCCTACAACTCCGTATTTCTGCTGATTATCTTTTGAATAGTACACGTTCATATCGTCGGGCGAAGCAGTTTCAATATCAGCTTCAGTGTAACCGCACTCCAGAAGCGAAAGCTCTTTATCCGGCATATTAGTTTACCTCATCCGAAGCTCTCGCAGCATCCAACTCCTCAAAAATATAGTAAACATTCTTGATCGCAGCACGGCGGTCACGTTTTTTCTGTCTTTCTTGCTCGGCTCTCCAACGCTTTGTTCCCTTAACCGGGGGCTTCTTGCCGCCCTTTGGCTTCAAAGGTTTATCGAGATATGAGAAGCGATATTTATCGTGGTCAACGATATACTTCAAAAATGAGGTCATATCCTTGTAAAAGGCTTTCTGAAGGTGGTAACCCCATACCGGGCTGTTAACATCTTTCTTCTTGAAGCGTGTGTTCTTATAATACAGATCTATGCTCCCCTCATCGTTCGCCACAAGTTTCCATTGGCTATGTATGCTTTTAATCTCAACGACGTCCCTATTGAAATAACAAATAAGACGGTTGTCCGAGCAGTAAGAGGCAGAGTTCTTTTTGTGATGGCGATAGATCTTTGCAACCGGGTTGCAGCACTTGCACAAAAGATCAACTTTATGTCATCTACGAAAGAGCAAATATTCCTCACAGATTGTTTTTTACGCCTTTTTCGGAAGAAATAGCCCTTGCGAAATATAATACTCCTCTCTCATCACCAACGGTGTTACACCTTCTTAATTCGTTTATCTTCTTATGCACATTCCGTCGGCTTTCCGCGCTCATCCGATTGCTGAGAGTATATTCCGAAATATCTTTGCCCCAGGATTCCCGCAAAAAAAAATTAACAGTCTATTGACATACAGGTCAATTACTGATATAATTAAAGCACCGTATTTTATATTCAGAGGTACAGAACAATGACAAAAAGAAGCGTTGCAACGGTAATCATCCTCACACTCGTGACCTGCGGTATCTACGGCTGGTACTGGATGTACACCACTTCAAACGAGCTCCAGAAGGAAAGCGGACAGAGCCAGCTCTCCCCGATGGCGATCCTGCTCCTCTCCATCTTCCTCGGAACAGTCGGGTACGCGCTGTTCGGATATGATTCGGCAAAGTGCATCGACAGCCTCAATGCCCGCCGCGGGATCACCTCCGACAATAACGTTCTCTATATCATCCTCGGTCTGTTCATACCGATCGTTCTCATCGGAATTGTCCAGAACGAAATCAACAAGGCGTAACGGGGCCGGAAAAAGAGCAGTGACAACCGGAGTTTTCGCACTCGGAGCGTTGCTGCTCTTTCTCCTTCTCATGTGGCTGCCGTTCCGGCTGGGCTTCACCGTCTGCCCGGTAAAGCGGCTGACCGGACTGAAATGCCCCGGCTGCGGTTTTTCTGGAGCCTGCCGCGCACTTCTGCGGCTTGACTTCGCCGGCGCAATGAGATGCAACCCCTTCATGCCTGCCATAGCCGGGTACGTAGCGGCGGTTTCCGTCTCATCGGCAGGGAGCTACATAAAGACCGGAAAACGGGCATCTTCTCCTTTTCCGGAATGGCTGAACATCACATTTCTTGTGCTGCTCGTCATATGGACGGTTGTGCGGAACATCATCGGGATATAACAGAAACCGGACATCGGGTTTTTACCCGATGTCCGGTTTCTGACGATACGGAAACGGGCTCAGAACCTATGAAGCATCACAGCTCCGAAAGCACCTCATCGAGCTTTTTCAGCGCGTCATCCACGTTTTCTCCGGCTTTCAGCGCATCCGAAAGCTGACCGAGGGCGCGGAGGCGGTCTGCGGTCTTTTCTTCAGCCGAAAAGGCTATCTCCGCAAGCTCCGACACAATCTTTCCGTCCTCCGGGAGGGATTTTTTTCTTCCCATAGCATCATTCCTTTCCGTGAAAAGCTTTTCACGGAATTATTATACTATATTTCCCCCGCCGTGTCGTCCCGCCGGTTTCCCCCGGAATTCCCCTCCGGAGGCTGCGGCGACCCTTCCTGCTCTTTTGTCAGATACCTCTCTGCCTGAGCCGAGAAGAGACGGCAGTACTGTTTCCCTGCGCGCATGAGCTCGCTGTGCGTGCCGGTCTCGACCACCTTCCCGTTTTCAAGAACGACGATCATATCGGCTGTCGTTGCGCTTGAAAGGCGATGCGACACGAATATCGTCGTCCGGTCGCGGCGCAGCTCGTCAAACTGGCGGTATATCTCCTGCTCCGCAATCGCGTCAAGGGATGCCGTCGGCTCGTCAAGTATAAGCACGTCGGTGTCGCTGTAAAACGCGCGCGCTATCGACAGCTTCTGCCACTGCCCTATCGAGAGCTCGATCCCGTCCGACTCGAAATACCGCATGAGCGGGGTGTCATATTTTTTCGGAAGCGCCTCGATGAACCCTGCCGAGTTGCTCTCCTCTGCCGCGCGGCGGATGACGGCGTCGTCCTCTTCGCGGCTTATCTGACCGAACATGATGTTCTCCCTGACCGTGACGGCATACTTGCCGAAATCCTGGAAAATGATCCCGAACATCGAATAGAGCTCCTCTACGCCGTATTCCCTGATATCGTGACCGTCAAGGAGGATAACGCCCTCCGTCGGGTCGTAGAGCCGCGTCAGGAGCTTGATAAGCGTCGTCTTGCCGGCACCGTTCAGTCCGACAAGCACAACCGTGTCTCCGGCCTTCACGGTCAGATTCACGTGGCTGATGACGTCGCGCTCCGTGCCGGGATATCGGAAGGAAACGTCGCGGAACTCAAATTCGTGAGCGGCATGACGGTTCACCTTTCTCGGCTCGGGAAGCGACGGGACTACCGTCCTTTCCTCGTTCATGAAGGTAATCATGTTGTCGATGAAAAGCGTCCCCTCGTATATCGATGCGGTCGTCGAGATAAACGTGCCGATTCCGGCGGCAATGCTGGTCAGCGCACCGGTGTAGAGCGAGAAGTCACCGACCTGATACTCTCCCCTCGCCACCCCGCGGGCGATATAGATAAACAGCAGGCAGTTGACGACCGTAGAGACGAACGAAACCCCGATCTGAAGCCCGCCCTCCTGAAGGAACAGCTTCTTCAGCCCGCCGAAATACTTCGAAAATACGCCGTTGTACCTGTCGATGAAGGTATCGGACAGCCCGAACATTCTGACCTCCTTGACCATGTCCTTGTTGGTCATAAGCCCGGAATAATAGCTCATCATGCGCCTGTCCTTTGAGCGGCGGCGCATATAGAGAAAATTTTTCCTGCGGTAGACAAAGCTGATCACCGCAGAGGGAATGCTGAGCAGAGCTATGACAACCGGTGCCGCCGGACTTACTCCCCAGAGCACGACGATGAACGACACCATGCTGATAACCGTGCTGATTATCGTGAACCCGGCGTTGAGTATCTGTATCGGACGGTGTCCCGCTTCGCGCGAGGCATTCTCCAGCTTTTCGTAAAAATCCGGGCGGTCGTAGTCGGCAAGGTCGATCTCCTTTGCCTTGGTCATTATCCTGACGTTTACATGGTTGACAACGAGCTCTCCGGCTATGTTCATGATGATGGAGCTTATCTGCGCCACAATGCGGTTTATGAACAGATATCCGAAATAGAACAGCAGAATCGCCATTATCCCGGCAAAGATAACCTCTCCGCCGTTCACCGCGGTCGAATACGCGTCGGACAGCGTGTTGAGCAGCTTTGCCGATATCGTTGCCCCGACTATCGGCATGATCCCGTTGAACAGCGCCATGAACATCATCACGAACAGTATCCACGGACGCGTCTCCCACACAAGGCGGAAAATGTAAAGCAGACGGTAACAGAACTTCGTCCCCGTCCTCCATATGTACCCCGGAACCTCCCGCAGACTCTTCGGCTTCGGCTCCCGGTTTTTTCGATTTTCGTCCCCCGGCGGGGGCGGCGGCATGAATCCTCCCGGTCCCATCTCTTTTCTCCTTATTGTTTGAATGCTAACAATATTATACTCACACCGTCTCAGCCTGTCAAGTATTTTCACGAAACCTTCACACGGAAAAAAGCGCGGATCGGTTCCGGATTACTCTTCGGGCAGAAAACAAAACCGCCGGAAACTATTGACAGCTTCCGACAGACTGTGACATAATAACTCCCGTAAAGGGCTCCGGGTAAAAACGGACGGTTAAACGGCGGCTTTCCCTCAAAAAGGGATCGTTTCCGTGCTCCTCGCGTTAAGGGTCAGACACTTTTGACGGGAGGAACGTGAAAAACTTTTTATTGTTTCCTCCCAGATGACTCCGGGAGGAGGTGGTAACGGTGTATGTCACTCTGGGTGAGCTTCTCACTCTTGTCGGGATACTTATCGATACCGTCGCACTTTGTGTCACGGTGTTCGCACTTATCACTCGCAACAGCAAAAAGAAATAACCGCCCTCTGCTTCCAAACTGAGACGGTTACTTCTTAAGTAATCCCTTTAGTGAGGAGCAACCGTGCGCCGGATGCCCTTTACACCCCTATTATATCACGCCGGGATCTGTTTGTCAACACCCCGGCGCGTTTTTTTGCGCCGACACGCGACGCACCGACCGGAGCGGCTGTTATCCGTTTCTCCGCGTCCTTCCGATCACGCTTTTCATGTACCGGTACACCTCGCCTGCCCACTGACCGCGCTCAATTCCCGACGGGCTGATGGCTATGACAAGCTCTCTGCGGCACTCCGGGTAGGACGAGTGCAGCAGTCTGATCCCGCCCTCCGGGTGACGCCCCCATGAGTACTCCGGCCAGAATCCGACGCCGAGTCCCGCCTCTATCATGTTTTTCGCCGCATCCGGGCTGTCGCTCTCGAATATGACGTCGGGTTCAAAGCCGGCTGTATGGCAGAAGCGGTCGCAGATGACACGGAGATATCTTGACCCGATAAGCGACACGAACCCTCTGTCACGCAGCTCGGCAAGCTCTATCGAATCCCTCCCGCGGAACTCCGGCAGGTCGGGAACGGCAAGAAAGATCTCCTCGTCGATAACCTCCGACCTCCCGGCGGGGAGAGGCGACGAGGGCATTTTGGTAGTAACGATGATATCGTAAAGCCCGTCCGTCATCTCCCTCGTTATCTGAAAGTTGACCGAGGGATGCTCTCTTCTGAAATTCACGACCGCCTCGGTCACCGGCATTGACGCCGACTGAACACAGATCCTGACCGTCTCGCCCTCGCGCTCCGCCATACGCCGCACCTCATGAGGGAGCGAATCCAGTGACGCTATCAAAGGCTCAAGCCGCTCCTCAAAGTACCTTCCGCACTGCGTCAGCACGATATTCCGCCCGGATTTCGCAAACAGCGGCACTCCCAGCTCCTCCTCAAGCGATTTTATCGATTTTGTCAGCGCAGGCTGCGCAATGTGAAGCATTTCTGCGCTTTTTGTGATGTGCTGATTCTTTGCGGCGCAGAGAAAGTATTTCAGCTGTGTAAGTTCCATTTCATCCTCCGATTGTTTCGTCACGGTGACGCGTATGTCAAAACGATAACTCAGAATATATTGTTTTCATATTAATTATATATTGGACATTATCATTTGTCAATGGTATAATATATGTGCAAAAAGAAAAAACGAAAGGTTTTTAGTTATGGCTGACTTTCTTGAAGCTCTCATGCTTCTCTGTTTCGGACTTTCATGGCCCGTATCCCTCATCAAAAATATCCGCTCCGGCACTGCAAAGGGCATGAGCCTGATGTTCACCGTCCTCATCATCATCGGCTACATCGCCGGAATCAGCGCAAAGATATACACCGGAAACATCAACTACGTCTTGCTGGTCTACATCTGGAACATCGTCCTCGTCGTCGGCAATCTCATCGTCTACTTCGTCAACAGGAACAAGGACAGACATCACGACGCAGTTCCCGCAAAGCACGTCTTCGGGGTAAAGGCTTAACCTCCCGCCTTCCCTCCCCGGCTCACAGGTCAGAACCGGCTCAATAATGCAAGCAAACCCCCTTCCCTTTTGCCGTGAGGCGGCGGGGAGGGGGAGTTTTTTGCTGTTATTGCCTTCCGATGTTCATTCCGCGGTCATTTGCCTTCGCCCATCCTGAAAATAAACTCATTCACCGCCGCACGGTCGGCATCGGATATCTCGCCGTGGCTCTTGCCCTTGAGGAACATATATGTCACGTCAAGACCGGCATTTTTCATGTCGGAGACGAACTTTTCGGTGCCCTTCAGCGGAAAACAGTCGTCGAATTCGTCGCCGGTGACGATATAGGGTATCTTCGGCAGATCCTTCAGGCGGTGGGCGGGAGAGATCGTCTCAAGCGCCTCGCTTATCGGCATTCCGTAGGCGCTTATGGCGCTGACGAACGCGCGGGGGAATACATCCTTTGTAGAGAAGCACTCCTTGACGTCATAGCACGGGCAGTGAGCCACGCAGGCATCAACGGTGTGCCTCGAATCGGCGGCATAGATAAGCGCTCCGGAGCCGCCCATGCTCCCTCCGATGGCGACAAGTGAAAAATCATCCTCGCTCTGCCAGCCGTATCTGTCCATGAACGCATCCACCATGAGGTCGGTCATCCGGACGGCGCCGGTGTTCATCCAGCTCCACGGTCCGGGGAAGGTGTAGGCAAGGACAATTCCCTTTGCGGCGCACTCCCTTGCAAACGGGGTGTTGTATGCGATCATGTTGTCCATGCTCCCGCCGAGGCAGGAGCCGCCGCCGAGACCGGGAAACTCAATCACGATTCCGGTGACCTTCTTCCCTTCAGGAATGTATGCCTCGTTTGTGACGCAATAGTAATTGAGGGTATCCTTGTTTATGTACTCCGCATCGGCTCCGGCAAAATCCCCGGCTTTCGGAGGCTCGGTTTCCGGCGCGGTAGTTGTCGGCTCCGCAGAGCCCGTCCCGATGCTGCCGGCACCTCCACCGCAGGAGCAGAGGAGCATGGAAACAAGCAGAGCGGCTGCGGCAAACAGTTTTTTCATTGATTTCTTCGCCTTTCGTATCATTATCGGTGTTTCCGAAAACAGCTCCCCTCAGGCAGAACCCTCGGGGAGCCGTTTTATCATGGCTGATTATCTTTTCTTCATCGTGAAGACGACTGCCGCTGCAGCAGCCACGATCACGAGAGAAGCCGCGAGAGCCGCGTCGGAGGTTGCGGGATTGCCGCCGACATCCTTACCGGTTCCGGGGATGATCTCGTACCAGTCGAAGTTGACTCTTGTGCCGGCAAATTTTGTCTCGGCATTGTAAATACGCACCTTGTGCTCGATGTCTTTAAGGCCGGTTGCCTCGAAGAAGATGGTCGGAGTGGTGTTGTGCTCGGTGGTGGTAACAAGTGCGTCCTTCACCATCGGAAGCTCCTTGCCGTCAACGATAACCTTTGCGGCGGATGATGTGCCCAGATCAGCCGCGATATTGCGGTAATGGGTCCCGAGCCTGATTGCAGTACCGGTGAAGGTTATCTCGGTGTACATTTCGCCGTGAGCGGCAACACCCTGGGACATTGTGTCGTTTCCGAACTTGAATTCAGCAAGATGGGAGGGAGCCTGCCACCAGATCTGAAGCTCATAGCCTTTCGGTCCGAAAAGCGCTGCGTCTTCAAGCTTTGTGACCTTGATTTCATTGTCGCCTTCAACCGTGTAGAACTTCACGTTCTCGTTGTTGACGACCGGATAGGCGGTGTAGCCTTCGGCGGGTGTGACAACTGCAGCAGCCGCGGAAACCGCGAGGGCGGCGAAGATCACGAGGGTGAGGATGAGTGTGAGGGTTCTTTTCATTGCGTTTTTTCCTTTCGGTGATTATTTTTTACGGAATATCCCTTCCGTTATTTCTCCTTTTTCTTTGCCAGAACAACAGCGACGACCACTGCGGCAACAACAACGACCGCGGCTATCGGGATCCAGATCGGGAAAGCGTCCTTACCGTCATCGGCGGGCTTATCGGTTCCGGGCTTTTCGGTGCCGGCGGCAGAGGAAACCGGATCGTCCTTCCTGTCGGTGGTTGTGCCGTTATCGGGCTTTTCGGTATCGCGGGGCTCGGTCTTTGCCGGCTCTGTGGTATTCTCGGTCTTGCCGTAGCCGCCTTCGGTCGCGGGATCGGTGCCGATTATCTCATAGAAGTCGAAATTGAGTCTTGTGCCCTTGAAGTTCTTTTCTGCGTTGTAGACGCGGACGGTGTGCTCCTTGTCCTCAAGACCGGAAGCCTCGAAGAAGATGGTGACCGTCGTGTCGTTTGCCTGTCCGGGGACAAGAGCGCCCTCGATGCAGGGGTACTCTGTGCCGTCGATCGTGACCTTTGCGGAGTTTGCGGTTCCCAGCTCTGCCGCCATGTTGCGGTAGCAGGTTCCGAGCTTGATAGCGGTACCCTTGAAGGTGATCTCGGTGTACATATTGTCAAGATATGCAACGCCCTGAGAGAGCAGTGCGCTGAACTTTTCAAGCAGCTTGAACTCCGAGAGATGGTTTGCGCCGAGAGGGAACCACAGCTGAAGCTCGCCGTTGTCTCCGACGGTCATGCCGTTCGTGATCTCAAGCGGATCGGGGACTTCGATCTCGTCCTCGTTTCCGTCTGCATCGAAAACGATGAATTTCACGTTTTCGTTGCAGAGAAGCGGCCATGCGGTGTAGCCCTCGTCCGGGGTGACGACCGCGGCGCCTGCTCCGACGGCAAGTGCGGCGAACAGAAGCGCAGAAAGTATCAGTGCGAAAATCTTTTTCATGTTTTTTCTCCTTTTGGTGGAAATATTTTTCGTGAGGGCTTTCGTTATCCCTCGGTTATCCAGATTATTTCGGAGCCGACGCTCTTTATCATGACGGCAAGCCCCTTTTCCATAAGCTCACTGCCGGATGCGGTCGTGTTCTGCTCCGTTCTGTCCTCGAAGGTGAGCTTATATGTCTTTGCGGGATCAAGTCCGGCAAATTTCACGGTTTTTATGTTCTCCGCCTGCTCCGAGGGCTTGAAGAGGAACACCGCCCCCTTTATCCCGTTTGCGCTGTCCGGGTCGGCATACATAACGCCGTCCCAGTTCACCCCGTCGGGGCGCGGAAGTATGTGATACAGTCCTCCGTCGCGGACAAGCGGACGTATCTTCTGCTCGTACATATCGGAGTATTCCTTGAGATACTCCTTCAGCACCTTGCCCTTCCACGACGAGTACATCGGAACTCCCAGCATCTGCGTACGGAAGCCCATGTCAAGCATCGCGTCGCGGAAATCATAATCTCCGTCTGTGCAGGTCGAGGTCACCTTCGGATAGAACGTGTCCTGCTTCGGATCGAACTGATCCATATTGCAGGGCAGCTGGAGCTGTGTCGGGTGAATGACGTAGCTGCTGTCATAGAAGCTCATGCGCATCGACAGATAATTTGCCGCGTCGTCGCAGTTTATAACGGTTGCGAGAGTCGCGGTGAAGAGATCCTTCATGGAGCCGCCGCTTGAACAGCTTTCATAGCGGAAGCCCTCGACGTTTTCGATAAGATAGGACGCAAGCTCCTTAAAGCCCACCGTGCACCAGTACTGAACGTCGGAGCCGTTTGCGTCGTGACGGTTTTTCAGGTTCGAGGTCCTTGAGATCGGCTCAAAGTCGGAGCGCCAGGTTCTGACGCCGTTGTTTCCGAAGAACTCCGCCATCTTTTTCTGAAGGAATGCCACGCACTCCTCGTTTCCGAGGTCTGCGGAGCGTCCCATTCCGGAGTCGATCCTTCTGTCAGAGAACCATGACGGATGGGAGATGGAATTGAATTCGCCCTCCTTTGCGGTCACTTTGCCCTGAGAATCAAGGGTATCGTGAAGCAGGACATAAAGGGTAAGCGAAAGATCCATCGTTTTCGCCTTGGAGGTGAACCGTTTGAGGGTGACGCATCCGGCGCTCTTCATTGCCTGAAGATATCCGCTGTTCCTGACCTTCCACGAGCCCTCGTAGGACGACCAGTTGCCGACGGAGCCTCTTGCGTCGTTGCTCCACCAGCCGTAATCCCACTTGATCGCGTCAACGTTCAGCTCCGCCGCTCCGAGTCCCACCTGCATATCCATCTGGGTCAGCGGTTCGGCAGAGTCATCCCGCAGGTTTGCCGGCGCTTTTTTTGCCATGAACCATTTCTTGAAGCAGTTGCTGCCGTCGTCAAAGCCGTTTCCGTCGTATCCGCCGATATATACGGTCGGGAACAGGAACGTCTCCTTCCCCGGCACGACGGTCGAAAATATCGGGGAAGCATTTATCGCAACGCCGTCCATATTGATCGACATTTTTGCGCTGCCGTCACCGTAGCCCTGAACAAATACCGTGCCGGACGACCACTCAAGCGCCATATACGCGCCGCGCTCCTCGCCCTGCATATACACCATCGGCAGATATCCGCTTCCGTTCCAGTCCTGATTGGTATTGCACCACGCGGAAAGGGTCAGTCCCGAATTTACCGTGTGCGTATATATCCCGGTGCCGTCAAAGCGTCCGCCGTTGTCGTGGGTATACCCCTCCGCCTGACCGCTTTCCTTTTTGACAGCCATGACCTTAGCACCTGAGCCGACAGAGAACTTCGCCGAAGCAAAATCTCCGGGATTGATCCGTATATCCGCGACCCGGGTGTTTTCAAGGGTCGTCACAAACTCAAACGGTCCCGGGACATCGGTGTGCGCGGTGATCCCCACGCGGAGGATCGCGCCGCTTCCGGTTTTGTCTGTGAACTCAAATGTGACCTCGGTCTTTTTCGGATATTTCTTTTCGGATATGCCGGACAGCTCCCATTCCGCCTCATAGCTCTTGCTGTCTCGCTTGATTATGTAAGGAAGGCTGTACTCCGAGCCTCCGGACACCACGTCCTTTCCCGCCGCCGTCGACATTCCGTCGATGAGAAGCCGCTTCCCGTCGGAGGAAAGCGTGATATTCCCGCCGGCTCCCGAAAGAGTCACCGGCTTGTCGGCCGGCAGCTCCTCGGCTCTGACGTCGGTGACATCACCGCCGGTCGTTTCTGTTGTTCCGGTTGTCATTTTTGTCTCGTCTCCGATTCCGCGTCCGTGACAGGACGCAAGCACAATCCCGCCGGTCATAACAGCCGCAAGGCAGACCGCGGAAATAATTCTTTTATTCATGCAGTATTTCCCTACAGCGGCATCAGAGCGCGTTCAGATACTTCGCGATCAGAAGCTCGATAAGCGCCGCCTTGGAGTTGAGGAGCGAGCTGAAGGTATTGTTGCCATCCCAGATAGCTCCCAGAATGTTGTTTCTTATATCAGCCTGCCAGACAGTATCGCCGAGCTCGAGATATCTCGTCTTGCTTATGAGATCAAGCATCTCCTTGTTCTCGCCGTCTCTTGCGTAGCGGTTTCCGAGCGCCTCTTCATAGTATGCGTCGTACACATGGTTTGCGCTTTCGACAGCCAGCACCTCAAGGATGACCGATGTCATATCAAGATGCGTATTCGATGACGGAACGACATAGAGCCAGCCGTCTACAACTCTTGACCTGTATTCCTCCTGCTCCTCCGAGGATTTCGGAGCCGGAAGGATACGGAACTCGTTCTCCATGCTGTTCAGCCGGAACGTAGTCCCGATCGATGCGACATGGAAAAGAGAGGTGCCGTCGATAAATGCGTTGATCGCTCTTGCGGTATGCTCTTCGGAAGGCCATTTCTGCGACGGATACTTTGTTGTGTCGAATATCACGCCGGTTTTCACGTTGTCGCTGAGAACCGTGAGGAAATCTATGAATTTCTCATCGCCCGCCGCGGTGAATATCGGATAGTCATCCGAGTTTTTGTCCATCGTCCTGTAGCCCGCGCCGATCCAGAGGGTCGGGTGTATCATGTCTCCGCGTCCGTTCATTCCGACAGAGTCGTTGTCAGTGATGGTTCCGTCGTTGTCAAGGTCGCGCGTTGCCGCCTTTGCGTAGGTGAGCATTTTGTCGAACGTCCAGGTTCCGTTCTTTACATCGGAATAAGGGTCATCAAGCGAGACATCCTTGCCCTTGTCTATGTTGTAGAAAACGCAGTTGGTCTGCGCGAACATATTGAGGCACTCGGCGCTGTATGCGAAATAATAAATTTTGTTGACGCGCAGCATATCGTTTACGTCGTGAACGTACCACGGCTGTGTGAGGTCGTTGTACTTCAGATCCGCGGTCGTTACGCAGTAGCCGTCGATGGCAAGAACGAAAGCCTCGCGCTGGATAAGCATATTCAGCTCGTATGCGTCTTCGCCGCTTCCGGCATAGGATTCAAGCATGCTTGAGCATTCCTCCCAGCTCTGGGCAAGCTCCTCGACAAACTTGATCTTGTACTTTTCCTCGATCATTGAGTTTCTCTTGTACCGCGCGGCAATGACCTTGTCTGCCGAGGACGAGTCGGCAAGGAAGCCGGTGTACATATTCGCGTAATCGTCGGGGAGCGTCAGAATACGGAAATCACTGTTGTTGTACGTGGTGTCCGGAAGATAATCGGCAACGTACAGCCCGGAGGTCTGTTCGCTTCCGCCGGTCGTACCGGAGGAATCGTCCTTGCCCGGATCACGCTTCTGACACGACGACGCGACTGCACCGACGGCAAGAAGAGCGGCAAGAAGCAGCGGAATCAGCTTGTTTTTCTTCATGGATCAGTCTCCTTTTTGTTTTTTCGATTTTTTGCCGTTGCGCACGAAACAACTCCCGCGGCACTGTGCACTGTGCCGGTTTTTGTCGTTTGCAACCCACTGAGAACGTTTTCACTCATGGGATAATTCAGCATTACGCACAAGCTACTTTCGTTCGTGTTTATACACTGATAACAGTGTATCAATTTCCTCGTCAAAAATCAAGAGGAATTTTTGACACCGGAGTGCAACTATTTGTCCTGATGCAATTTTTGCACATTTTTTCGGCTCAAAAAGACAGTGATGATCACAGATTCCGCATTCATCCCGCAAAGCCCCGGTTTTTATCGCAAACAGACAAAACCCCTTCTCCGGTCACCCGGAAAAGGGGTCATTTTTGCTTTTTCCCGAAAGGGATTATCTCTGCCTCATGGCATTGAAGCACTCGGTGCAGTATACCGGCTTGTCGTTCTTCGGCTCAAAGGGAACAAGCGCCTCTTTGCCGCATCCGGCACATACCGCGGAGAAAAGGTTTCTTGCCGGCTTTGCGGCGCTCTTTTTCGCGTCGCGGCACGCCTTGCATCTTGACGGCGCGTTGTTGAAGCCTCTCTCTGCGTAGAACTCCTGTTCTCCTGCAGTGAAGGTGAACTCCTGTCCGCAGTCCCTGCACTTCAGAATCTTGTCTTCGTACATTGTTTTACCTCGCTTAAAAAAGTATAAATATATTTTTACCCCAAGCGGATTGCAACCGCTATCTTTGTATCCACCGGGATTCAACGCTTTTGTTAAGCTATCAGGGCATATGTGTTTTTTTTCGGAATTACTGCGTGCTGAGAATCACATATGGTACCCGCTTCTGAGCTTGGATCTGGCTCTGAACAAAGCGTTGTCAACAGACTTTTCGTTTCTGCCGAGGGTTAAAGCGATATCCTTGTACGATTTTCCTTCAATATACATGATGAGAACCTTCTTCTCGTATTTCGTGAGAAGCCTGTCCATCATCTCCGATACCCCGTCAAGTGCCGGGAAGTATCTGTCGGTCGTGCGTGCGGAGGTTTTCATAAGCGAAGCCGCGGCTTTCCGCCGGTTTTCGGCTCCTGCTCTGCGCAGGATGCTTATCATCCTGTTGTTTATGCATATCTTCGCGTAAAGTCCGAAGGTGACGCCTTTTTTCTCCGTGTCATATGTCTTGACCGCGCGGTAAAAGGCAAGAAGCGCCTCCTGATGCAGATCATCGGTGCTTTCGCCGCACATCCGGCGGTACTTTTCGACTGCCGCGCCGATAAGCGGACTGTATTTCGCCGCAAGCTCCGAAAAAGCCTGACCGTCGCCGTTTTTTGCCGCAAGAAGCAGATCAGCGTCCACACTTACCTCCGTGACCGATAACATAATTATACCATTAATTTAAAAAAAGTCAACACTTTTTTTACACTAATTTTACGACACCATCCGACGCTATACACACTGCACAAAAACGCGCCCCTGTTTTTGTAACATTTGACCCGGCATTTTTTTGGTTTTGCCGGTTTCCGGGCGAAATGTTGCACAAAAACCGACCCCTATTTTCGTGCAGGATGCACAATCAATCAATAAGGTAATTCACCTCGCCGGTCAGCACCGCAAGGATGCCGCGGTAAACAACCTCCGGCTTGTCATAGAAATTGTGCCTTATTTTCTCAAGCTGATTGGCGCTTTCAAGCGTCAGGGTCACGTGCATGATCTCCTCGTCCTTCTCGCTGATGACGCAGTCGGCTTCGAACCTGCCGTTTTTAAGCGTGCCGAAGTCGAATTTCACCTTCGCCCCGCGCTCCTTGAAGGACAGAAGCCGCAGCGCGCTCTTCAGGCTCTTTTCCTTGATGTTGTTGATGATGCGGCTGTCAAGCGTATCGACAACATAAGCGCCCTGCTCCGTCACCCGGTAGATCTCGTCGCCCTCCTTGCCTTCGCCTGCCATCTCCTCGATGTTTCCGGCCTCAAGCAGCTCCGCAAAGCACTCCACAAAGTCAAAGTACCCGACATAACCGTCCTGAACCACAATGTCGTTTATGCTGACAAAATCAAGCGGACGCCCGACGTGGCGCATGAGATAGAGTATAAAAATTTTTATATCGTTCTTGTCTTTAAGCTGTGCCTGCATGATAACGCCCTCACTCGCTTTTTACACCGCCCGGATGCGCAGCAAATCGCTCTTTCCGGATTCACCAATAACCTGATTTAACTTTCATTTCAGAAGTTTTTGAAGATTCTTAAGGGACTTTTTTCAAAAAGTCCCTTAAGGCGGGTGGGAGCAATGCCAAGGCATTGCTCCGGGCAGCGCCCGGCATAAATAATTCCCCCCACAGGAAAAACCGGGGCTGCCGCAGATCGTGCGGCAGCCCGGTGGCTTGATCCGGAAGTTCCGGTACGGATGACGTCTTTGTTGCCCGCCGTCCCTTTACTTTTTGTCTCCGGCAGCCGTCTCGTAGCCGACGTTGTCGGGATATTTGCTTATATTCCTGAGAACCGCCTTGGTAAAGGTGCTGTAGCCGTAATAAGAACTGCCGAGCTTTGAAATGTCAGAGGATTTGAGGTACGCATCCTGAAGCTGGACAAGCGGCATGACCGGCATATCCTTAATAAGCATAGCCTCCGCCTCATGGAGAAGAGCGGCTCTCTTTGCCGCATCGGTCTCGGCGAATGCCTCAGTGATCTTCTTGTCGTATTCCTCGCTGTAATACCCGCTTATGTGGGGGGTAAGCTCATAGTCGTCGTTGTCGATGACTCCGCTTGCAAAGGCTTTTGCGTACATTGCAAGGTTCGGGAAAGCATCGGTTGAAAGCATGAGGTTGTCGGTCAGGATAACGTCAAAGTTCCCCGCGTCGTAAGCCTCGTTGTAGAGGTTGGAGACAAGATCGTATTCCTGATCGTTGGTATACCTCTTGTATCCCAGCGCCTCGACAGTGACCTTGAAGCCGAGGGATTCCCAGGCGGTCTTTACGTACTCGGCAACAGCCTTGTCGGTGTCCCTGTCGTGGATCGTGAGCTTTATGTCTCCGCCGTTTACGCCCGCCTTCTTAAGCAGGGCCTTTGCCGAATCAACGTTTGCCGATGCGGAGATCAGCTCCTCCGACGCGCCGGAACGGAAGGACTTCTTTGATGAAGGGCTCTTTTCGAACACACCGTCGGAAATAAGTCCCGCGGCAGGCTTTGCAAATACAAGGGTATCCGCGATCTTGCTTCTGTCAAGAGCAAGAGAAAGCGCGTTTCTTACGTCCGCGTTGTCAAACGGCGCGGTTTTTGTATTGAATATGAAGGAAAGCACCGACATGGATCCGGAAACCGATGCCTTGCTACTGTAATCGGCTCTCTTTGAAAGCGCGATCTCGGAGAGGTACACAAGGTCGCCGGACTCGAAATCGGCAAGATTCTCCTCTGCGGTCTTTTTGTAGTTGATGACAAGACGGTAGGGAGTGACGGACTTCTTTATGCTGTCCTCTTCGATGTTGCGGTAGTAATATCTGTTGCGCTCAAGCACCAGCTTTTCGCCGGGAGTATAGGTCCTTACAAAGAACGGACCGTTTCCGACGAGTATCTGGGAGCTTGACGACCAGTCTGCCGTGACCTTGTCAACCGCGTTTTCGCGAAGCGGCACAAGCATGGGGCTTGCAAGATACTCGTAGAACTTATTATAATCCGTCTTGCCCTCGAATTCGATTCTCAGGACATTGGAGGCAACGTCGGTGACACCGAGGTCGTCGATTGACAGGTCGCCCCTGTTGACGTCGCGGGCATTCTTTATTGCGAAGAGCATGCTTGCGGCTTCTCCGCGGAACTCGGACTCAAGGATACGCTTCCATGCGTAGATGTAATCGGCAGCCTGAACCTGCGTGCCGTCGCTCCAGTACGCATTTTTCAGCGTGATCTCGATGGCATAGTAATCATCGGAAGGCCTGTCAAGGACCTTTACGCTTTTGGCCTGATTCTTTACCGGCTTACCCTTTGAATCGGCACTGAAAAGCCCCTCGTAGATAAGTCCCAGCACCTTTGTCGTTGCCTTGTCAAGGTTCGAGTATGCCGGATCGAAATTCGTGATCTCGGTAGAAAGGTACACCGGGATTATTGCGCCCGGGTCTTCGTTCGTAAGGTCTTTGGTGCAGCCCGCCGAAGCCATGAGAACGGCTGAGATGCAGAGCAGCAGAGCAATGATTTTTTTCATTCGGAAATATCCCCCTCGGTACTTGGTTAATGAAACCGGATACGCAGAAATCGCTCCGGAGCCGTTACGTATTAAACGGAATCTATAACTCTTTAGATTATATCACTTTTTTTCGCTTTAATCAATAGTTTCTTGTGAATCGGGGCAGAATAAATTTCAGATTCGGTCAATTGCACAATTACGGGGGTGGTTTTTTGTGCAAATATTACAATAATATTTTGCTCCGGCGGCGGAACAACAAGGTCGGAAGCTCCGGAATCTTTAATATCTTATAAAAACCGGCAGGCAAACGCGAAAGGAAGGGTACTATGGCGCTGAAAAACAGCAGCGGCGGGCAGTACAGCCGCACCGACATTGCCGAGGAATGCTGCGACGGCATTGATCTTGAACAGGGCGGACACGGCATAAGATTCAAGGAATACAGATCGCACGGCGTGCCGGTCACCCGGCTTGAGATATTGTCCGGAGAGGGAGAGCGGCTTATCGGGAAGCCGGTCGGAAGCTACATCACCCTGAATGTGGGAAAGCTGTGGCTTGCCGACCGCGCGACGTTTGCAAGGACTGCGGAAGCACTTGCCGCCGAGCTGAAGGGGATTTCGGAATCCCTCTGCCCGGGCGCGGAGAGCGTGCTTGTGGCGGGGCTCGGCAACCGGTACATCGCCTCCGACGCAATAGGACCGCTCGCCGTCAGGGATATAACCGTCACGCGGCACATAAAGGAGCTTGACCCGGCGCTTTTCGGCTCTCTCGGCTCTGCGACCGTCTCGGCAATCGCGCCCGGAGTGATCGGGCAGACGGGGATAGAGGCGGTCGAGATAATCCGCGGCGCGGCGGAAAACGTGTCTCCAGGGCTGATAATCGCGATAGATGCCCTTGCGGCAAAGAGCATTGACCGGCTTGCCGTTACCGTGCAGCTGAGCGACACCGGCATTGCGCCCGGCTCCGGCATCGGCAATGCAAGAAAAGCCATCGACCGTGCCACCCTCGGCATACCGGTGATATCGGTGGGTGTCCCGACGGTCGTGGACTCCTCGACGCTTATTTACGATATGCTGAACCTTGCCGGCGCCGACGACATCCCCGACTGCGTGAAAAACGCGCTTGACAACGGAAGGAGCTTCTTTGTCACCCTGAAGGACGCCGATTCCGCGTCGCGGGAGAATGCAAAGCTCATTGCCCGCGCGATAAATCTTGCGTTTTCGGTCGATCTTTCGGAATAAAGGCGGCGATATGCGCATATATAAAATGTACAGTATCGGAAAAAAGAGGTGTGTGAACGGTGTCCACGGCAATTTTAAAGAAAACGGCAAAGGCGCTGTCGGCGGGGCTGATCTCGCTCTCGGTGCTGATGACGGTCGCCTTCGGCGCGGTTGCGGACAGGTTTCCGGAGGGAGACACCGCCGCCGGGGAAACGCAGACCGGCGCGCCGCTCCCGGAGCCTCCGGAGGAGCTGTTTATACCGGACGGAAACGACTTCATCGGGTGTGAAAACGAAAGTCCGACGGCACTTGACGTATACGACGGGATATTTTCCTGTGAAGAGCCGCCGGCGGTGCGCGGGGAGCTGAAGATAATCAGCACCGACTTAAGCCGCAATCCCTCTCCCGGAACGGTGTATGTCAAGAACAACACGGCATACGGCATAACCCCCGCCGATTATCTCAGCGCCGACACCATGACGATAACCCCGTCAGCCTCCCCGGCTCCGGAAAGCGCACAGCCGAGGGTGCTGATCTACCACACCCACGGGACAGAGGGCTATGCCGAGGAGGGAAAAGGCTCGTATGCCTCAAACGCCCTTCCCCGCTCCCGGGACATCACGAAAAACGTCGTCGCCGTCGGTGCGGTGCTTGCCGACACCCTTATAAAAAGCGGCGTTCCGACGATCCACTGCGAGGTAATGCACGACGCGGTATACGGATACAACAACTCCTATACCGGCTCGCGGAAAACGGTTGCGGAGTATCTGAAAAAATACCCGTCGATAAAGTACGTCTTTGATATCCACCGCGACGCGCTTCTCAACAGCGAAAATGTCTATAAGGTCATTACATACGACGAAAGCACGCCGGCGGCACAGATAATGCTGGTCGTCGGCACCGATTCCGCCGGCGCTTCCCATCCGGAATGGAGGAAAAACCTCTCTTTCGCCGTAGATGCCCAGTATCTGCTGACAAAGCGGCTTGAAAACCTCATGCGCCCCATCTGCATTAAAAAGTCGTCGTACAACCAGCAGCTCTCTCCCGGTGCGCTTCTCATCGAGGTCGGCACCTGCGCAAACACGCTTGCCGAGGCAAAGACCTCGGCGGAGATACTGGGCGAAACCCTCGCCGCGCTTATAAACTCCGACGGCTGAACCGCGGCGGTCAATTATGTTTCAAACGAAAGGATATCAAAATGAAAATACTCTGTATGCATCTGAAGATCTTTCTCTGCCTCACCGCTGCGGCGATACTGCTCGGGATCGTCACCGTCACACCCTGTCAGAGAGGGCAGAAGCTCTCCCTCCTCGGCAGAGCCTATGCCCTTGACACCGCGCGCTGCGGAGAGCTTGCGGACTGTGTCAGGGGACTGGCAAAAAGGATAACCGGCAAGGGTTAACCCGATACGCCGTATTGTCATTCCGGAATGCCGCAGAGGAAAAATGCCGTGCTTTGCCGGAGCAGCGGGCTGACATCTCTTTTCGGACGGTGTCGGTTTTGCTTTGAGCCATGCGGCATCCTCTTTACGCAAAATAAGCCTCCTGCGGCAGGTACGGGTATATCCGTTCTGCCGCGGGAGGCGTTTTTTTCAAAGCTGTCCGTTCCGGCGGGGATCAATATTTCCGTTTTTTCGTTTCAGAAAGCACGTCTGCCGAAGCACTGTGCAAAAACAGGTTGTTTCAGCTGTTTTTCGCGTTTTCATACCCGGCAAGCGCCTCATAGAAGCTCTGCGCATAGATCCTTACCATAAAGTCGTTCGGGTGATTGATGTTGTTGCCGGAATAATCGCAGAAATCCTTTCTTTCAAGCAGGGCAAGCGATACGGAGGTCATCCGCGTCACCCCGCAGGGCACGCCGGCTCTCCGGTAATCCTCCGCAAGCGACATAAACCCCTTTTCGAACAGCGCCTGATTGCCGCACCAGCCGTTTTCCGCGGCGGGATTCGGCACCATCGTCGAAACAAGCATGACCGATGCGCCCGGTTTTTCCGCAAGCACCCTGTCGGCGATCCCGCGTATCATCGCGCGCTCGTCATCCGGGGCTCTCCCGGCATCGTTCATTCCGAATGCCGTGACAAAGAGGTCACAGCCGTATTTCCCGATAAAATCCTTCACATGGCGGTCGAAATTCGAGATTCCGTCAGCGACGGTCCAGCCGCCGACAGACGGATTGATATAGGTTATCACCCCGCGGCCGCCGTATTTCACATCCTCCGGCACCCTTGCGGTGTTTCCGAGAGCCGGGTCAACGTAATGCACCGAGTAACCGTATTCCGCAGCCAGCTTCTGAACCGCCAGCTGTGACCACGACAGCTGATGCGGCGCGTAGCCGTCTATGAACGATGCGCTTGCGCCGTATGTGATGCTGTCGCCGTAGAACACGACCGTCACATTCTCACCGTTTTTGAGCTTTTTCAGAAACGCGGCAAATTCCCCGGAATTCTCCTGCCTGAAGCCGCTCCATTCCCCGCTGTGGGTATATGTGACCGAAACCTGCCACTTTGTCATCATCTCGCCCTCGCCCCAGTAGGTTTTGACGGGCTTTCCTTCGCGGTTTTTCGTGACAAGTATCGAGTCCTCTCCGGCGCCGTAGAAAACCTCCTGAGTTATGCAGGGTATCGACGAGCCTTCGGTCAGTATAAGCCTGCCGTCTTTATCGAGGTCATAGTCCTTCCCCCGCACATACTCGGTTTTCAGGTCATACGAGCGCACCGAGAGTATTTCATCCGGGTCGAAAAGAAGCTGTTTTCTGTCCTTCCGGTCGATAAACATGACTGTTTCGCCGTAAACGGTATTTCCCTGATAAAAAGGTGTCATCGCCCTGACTCCGTCAAAGCGGTCGAATATTTCCGGCTCAGCCGTATCTGTGTTTTTTGTGGTTTCCATTGTTATTTCTGAAGTTATCCCTTCGCTGTTATTGTCCGTGCGGCCGGTGCAGGCTGAAAAGAGGCAGACAAGGCACATGACCGCCGCAATTTTATTGATCCTCATGACCTTCTCACCGGGTCCGGGAACCGCTCACCCTTTTCCGGCTCCAGCGTCGCAGCACCGCTCAGCCCGGAGATAGGCTGCCGGAGCGTTTTTTTATCATACCCGGTCACCGGCAGATGCTCTGCAATTGTCATTCCGCGGCTCTCCTTCCGATGCGGCAGTCAGATTTATCGGCAGTTTTTCCGTTCGCAGCAGAAGAACCGACAGCTATGCCGCCGGCAACAGTATAACGCATACAAAACCGTTTGTCAAGCGGAACAAAAATGCGTTTTTGAAGTTTTTTCGGAACATAATCCGCACAAACGGCACATCCTGCCCGCAAGCGCCCCGGAACAGATAACGCCGGAAAGCCGCCGGAGTGTTTACTATGCCGTATTGACAATAATGCATATTAATGCTATAATCATCTCAAGTATTTTTTGATTATGAACATATTTTAATCAATTTCCGCACTTGGTTAGCAAAATTACACGTTATACTTTGAAGTCAATATCACAGTAGGTCTATCATCATGAATGAACAGACAGATCATCGGAAAGAAGCGGCAAAGGAAGTGGCGCTTGAGACAGTAATCGGCTCGGCAGTAAAGCTCCCGTTTGTCAGGGTGTCGAAAGGGTTCAGAACTCCCGTTCTGAGCCCTTTGTCAGTGATCTGAGGAGCGCGCCGCGGCGCGCTCCTGCTTTTTCAGAAATATTTGTAAAAATCTTTGTTCCCTGTGGAAAAATTAATAATTTCGTGTTACAATAGATTGTGGATAAGTCTGTCCGTAAAAACACGGGAGGAAATGGCACATGACCGGGAGAAAAAACAGAATTTCATCGGTGCTGATCGCTGCGGCGCTGATTTTCGGGATAATTCCCGCGGCGCGGGTTTCGGCGGCGGTCATGAACGAGGTCATTGCCGGGGCTGACAGCCGGGTGCTTGCCTCCTGTCTCGATCATGTTGACGACGATTTCAACCACGCAACTGTCGACTGGGAGGTTTCCGGAGGGACTGCGGAGGCTGTTCAGTCGCTTGACAGAACTCCGTTCTCGGTATTCGAGGGAAGCCGTTCCCTGCTCGTCACCGCAGGCGGCTACACGGCGGGAGCTTCTGTCGTGCTGACAAAAAAAGCCGCCTCGTTTTCCGATGCAGCCGACATGAATTATTACTCCGCCACCTTCTGGTTCCCGGAGGAGATGGGCGAGGTCATCGTTTCGCTCTCCCTGTCGGCAAGAAGGGGCGGCACCTACTCCACCTCGGCGCCGGTTCCGACCGGAGGATGGCAGACGGTGTTTTTCGACCTTTCCGAAAGCGGGCTTTCGGGTGCCGGACGGACGCTTAAGCTCTCGGTCAGCGCATCCGGAAGCGGAGATTTCAGCTTTCTTACCGACATGGCAGGCGCATCGTCATACGCCGACGCCGTTCAGCGCACGCGGTATCTTGCCGTTGACTACACGGCTTCCGGATGCAGAACGGACTACCGCGGCGGCGTGATGGCGGTGACGCTCAGCGGCGAGGGACAGTATATCGAGGCGCTTTCGCCGGTCGTGAACGATTTCAGCGGAGGAACGGGGCTTCGCGTACGGCTGAAAAACAGCTCGTCCTGCCGCTCGCTCACGCTTTACTACACAACGATAAGCTCGTCGGAGTACAGCGACAGCCGCGCCCTGACCTGCAGAATACCGGAGGGGAGCGGAGTCGTTTCCGTCACCTTCCCGATCCCCGACGCATACACCGGGCGGTTCAGGATAGTCTTTGACGGCAGCTGCACCGGGGAGATGGAGATCCTCTCGGTGACACCCGCGCTCTGCTACACGTTGCAGACCGGCGTCGGCTCGGTCGATGCCTGCGAGATAAGCTCCGACAAAAAGAATCTGACGGTGCGCGGCACGCTTTCTGCGGAGGAAGCGGAAAAATATGCCGACTGCCCGCTTTACCTCTACCGCCTGCCGCTTTACGGGGATGCTTCGGCAATAACCACCGATCGGGCGGCGACGGCTGAAACAAGGCTGTCCGGCAGCGGATTTGCCTTCACCGTCGGGCTTTCGGGCAGCGGCTCGGAGCTTTATGCGAAATACGCGGTCATGGCATACTATTCCGGAACGCTTGTCAGGATCGGAGACGCGCTTTCGGTGACGAATCCGGAGATACTGTCCGCCGACAGGATCAGCTTTTCAAAAGCCACGAAAAAGGGCGTTTACCCGATAACCGGTGTCCCGGTGCTTGACGCGATAAGCCATACGGCGGTCGAAATACGGCTTGACGAGATTATTTCTCTCGGCACGGAAGGCACGATGACGCACACGACGGGAGACGTTACCTGCACTCTTGACGGAAAATACGTAACGGCGCTTGACGAAAAGATGAGGCTGTACGAAAACTGCGGGATAAACGTGACGTTCATCCTGACAGCCGGGTATTCCGACGACATTTCGGTGGCGTCGCTGATAAATCATCCCTCGTCATCCGGCGGGAACCGTCCGGCGTTCAACACCGCAACCGACGAGGGGATAAACACCCTCCGTGCGGTCTGCGATTTTCTTGCCGTCAGGTACTCGACGGCGGGAGGGATAACCTCCAATGCCGGGGGATACACCGTCGGCGCCGGAATAAACCGTGCGGCGGAAAACTATAATATGGGAGAAACCGACCTTGTCCGGTTCGCAAGAAACTATTCCGCGGCACTGCGGGTGGTGTATGCGGCGGTGAAGTCGGTATCGTCCGAGGTGTCGGTCTATATCCCTCTTGAGGGCAGATGGCACTCTGCCGTAAATATCGGTCAGCGCGCATCGTTCGACGCAAGAACTGCGCTTGAAGCGATAGCTGCCTGCATAAAGGAGGGCGGCGACATCGGCTGGAGGCTGTCCTATGACCCGTGGGCTGACGGTATTTCGCTCTATTGGGAAAACCGGTACCCCGACATGACGGAGGAGACCGGAAGGATTAATATTCCTAACGCAGAGGTGCTTGTATCGTTCCTCGGGCGCGACGGAATGCTTTACAACGGGCTGAAGCGGAGCATGATATTCCTCGGCACCGGGGTGCGCACGGCGGCTGACACCAACGAAACGATAAAATTCTCCGCCGACTATGTGCTGTCGTATCTGCGCCTGTGCGGCAGGGAGTTTGACACTGTGACGGCGCTTATCCCGTCGCATCCGGTGAATTACAACGACACCCTGAAATACATCGATTCGAATCTTTCCGCCGAAAAGACCGGATACGCAAGCGAGCTTGCGGGAGAGCTTTACTCTTCGCTTTTTGACGCGGCATCGGTCGCATCGCGGTATATATCCGAGGGGAAGGCCGGAATGTCGGTTCCATCTGCCGTCAAGGGCGAAAGCGTCATATCCGGTTTTGCATCCGGCGACGACGGGTGGAACGCAGTTGCAAACTGCGCGTCGTTAAGGGGCGGTGCATCGCTCGGCGACAGAAACGGACTGCTCAGCGTACGGTTCACGGCGGCGGGCGGCGGCTACCGCGGGGTCGGAAAGACCTTCGAGCGCGCGCTTGACCTGACCGCGGTCGATTATATCGGCTTTGAAATTCAGGCGGCGGTGCTTCCGGAGGGAGTTGACAGCCTGCTTGTGACCGTTGTTGTGCGGTCGGGAAGCAGTTATCAGTCGTCGGTATGCAGTGTCGGCGCCGGCGAGATGACAACGGTGGTTGCCGATATCAAGGATTTCCCGCGGCGGTCGTCCTGCGACGGGATCTCGGTGTTTGTATCCGGAGAAAACGGAGAGGACATCGGCGAGCCGACACTTCTTATCGGCAGTGTCCGCGCAATGTCGCTGACAAAAAGCAGTCCCGCGCTTGACAGCGAGATAAACCCGCCGGACGGCGGCGAGGAGGTCCCGACCGTGACCGTAAAGACGCTTCTGACGGTCGGGGGAATATCGCTCCTTGCACTCATCTGCGAGTTTGTAAGAATCAGAAAGAGGCAGACACCCCGCGAGACAGTCTGAACGGCAGTCAGCGGTTTCGGCGGAGCATCTGCGGCAATGTATCCGCGCCGACGGCGCATGACATCCGATAAACGGAGGAAAAAAAGTATGATGAACGAAAAAGACAAAACCATAACCTTCTCGATAAAAGACGAAAAGGACCTGGAGATAAAGCGGGTGCTTCACGCGGTCTATTCCGCGCTGAGCGAGAAGGGCTACAATCCGATAAACCAGATAGTCGGATATATCCTCTCGGAGGACCCGACCTACATCACCAACTACAAGAACGCAAGAAGCCTTATCTGCAAGGTTGACCGCGACGACGTACTCAATGCGCTTGTGAGGAACTATCTTGGTCTCTGAGGCCGGCGGGAATGTCGTTGTTCTCGGGTTCTTCGACGGTGTTCACATCGGGCATCAGGCGCTTCTTTCAGCCGCGCGGGAAATGGCGGACGGGATCGGCTGTCCGGTTGCCGTGCGGACGTTTGAGACGCTTCCCGGACGGGAATACCTGACACCGCCGCCGCTTCGCGAAAAGTGGCTTAAGCGCTTCGGGGCTGATGCCGTGATCGCCGACAGCTTTTCCGGGCTGAAGGATCTTGACCCGGAGAGCTTTGTGCGCGACATTCTTATATCGGATACAGGCGCCGCCGCCTGCGTCTGCGGGTACAATTATCACTTCGGTGCCGGCGGGAAGGCGGGTGCGGACAGCCTTGCCGCGCTCTGCCGGAAATACAAAATTCCCTGCCGCACGGTCGGAGAGGTGCGGGCAGAGCTTGACGGGGAAGAAATTCCGGTCTGCTCTACCGTGATAAGAAGGCTGATCTCGGAAGGCAGGATAACCGATGCCGACCGGCTTCTCGGTCACGCTTTCGAAATATGCGGAGAGGTCGTACACGGGCGGCAGTTCGGCAGGACCGTCGGGCTTCCGACGGCAAACATTCTCCCTCCGCCCCACGCGGTGCTCCCGCCGGACGGGGTCTATTCGACCTTCTGTCATATCGGCGGGAAAAGCTATCCCTCCGTGACCGACATCGGTGTCCGCCCGACGTTTTCCGGCAGTGAGCGGCGGATCGAGACGCACATAATCGGCTTCTCCGGCGATATTTACGGCGCTCCCCTGACTGTCGGCTTCATCTCCCGTCAGCGCGGCGAGATTAAATTCAGCTCCCCCGAAGCCCTCGTTGCCGAAATAACCCGCAACGCAGATACGGCTGTGGAGGATTTTAGGGAGAACGTCTTCTTTCTTTGAAAGAAAGAAGCAAAGAAGCGTACTGAAAAAGAAAAAAAGTTATAGAAAGTGCGTGTTTTTGTGGGGCGATTCGTGAATCGGTCGTTTCCCGTAATTGCTGATACATTTTCATCGGAGGACAACATGAAAAAAATCTACCCGCTTAAACTCATCTCCGTCAACAAGGACATAATCTGGGGCGGAACGACTCTCGGAGAAAAATACAACAAGCCTGCCGGCAAGACAGCCGAGGCATGGGAGCTTGCCGTTCATCCGGAGGGCATCTGCCGCATCGAAAACGGAGAATATGCGGGAATGCTTCTGTCGGAGTATCTCGGAAGCGAAAAATTCCCGATAATGATAAAGCTGATAGACGCCCGGGACAGTCTTTCGGTTCAGGTACATCCGAAAAAAACCGAAATGTGGTACATAGTCGAAGCCGAGCCGGGAGCAAAGCTGGTTTACGGTCTGAAGGACAGATTTGACGGGGAAAAATTCCGTGCGGCACTTGACAGCGGCACCGTCACCGACCTTCTGAACTATGTTCCGGTGAAGGCGGGAGACGTGTTTTTCATACCGAAGGGACTGGTTCACGCGATCGGCGCGGGGATCCTTATTGCCGAGATTCAGGAAAACTCAAACGTCACCTACCGGGTATACGACTACGGCAGGCTGAAGGACGGTGTCCCGCGCGAGCTTCACGTCGATCAGGCGATGAAAACGATCCGCGACTTCACCGAGGAGGAAATTGAGGCACAGCGGTTCTCCCGCGGCAGAAAAGAGCCGGGAGTGCTTGCCGACTGCCGGTATTTCAGGACGGAAATTGCCGGCATTGACGGAAGCGCAGACTTCTCTGAAGCATCGGGATTTGTAAGCGTCATCTGCCTTGAGGGTCAGGGCGACATCGACGGCGAAAAGTTCGTGAAGGGCGATTCTTACTTCATCCCCGCCGGCTACGGAGGCTTTACGGTAAACGGGGTCTGCCGGCTTTTGATCACGACCGAATGATATAAAATCTCCCTGAGTAATGACGCTCAGGGAGATTTTTTATCTGCCGTATTCCGAAAATTCTTCTGCTGAGCCGTGAAAAACGTTCAGGTCGATATACCGTTCACTGCCGTCAAAGCCCTTCAGCCGTCCCCTGCTCGAATACTGCCAGAAAACAAAATCGCAGTCCGGCTTCTTCAGGATATCCCTTATCCACAGGTCACAGCCGAGGGTGTCGTTTTCAAGTATCACCCTCATCGATTTTCCGGTGGTGTAGATTATCGGGTTCATGCCGTACTCTTCCGTCAGCCGGGAGATAAGAATTTTCAGCTGATTTTTTATATCCGCGGTGTTTTCCGGCGGGGATTTCAGGTACTTTCCGTAAAGCTCGACGTCGATGACCGGCGGGAGCATATTTTCTGTTTTGAGAACGGTTTTGATAAAGCTGTCCGCCTGCGTTTCCGCGGGACTGTCAAAGCTGAAAAAGTGATATGCACCGACCCGGAGCCCGGCTGCCGCCGCGTTTCCGTAATTTGAAGCAAAGCACGGATCGACGAGAGAAGAACCCTCGGTCGCCTTGACAAAAGCGAAGGAAATCCCCTGCGACGCTATCACGTTCCAGTCGATTTTTCCCTGATAGGACGAAACATCGACCCCGCGCACCGGGTAAAGCTCTTTGCACGGGTTCACCGGCTTCAGGATCCCGGTGTAAAACAGCGCCGCGGCAGATACCGAAGCAATGATCAGGCAGGACGCGATCACCGCGGCAGCTATCCCCCTGCGCTTCATCCCACGACCTTATATCCCTGTTCTTCAACAGCGGATTTCAGGGTCTCCGTCTTTACCGTGCCGTCGGTCTTTACGACTGCGGTGCCCTTTTCGTGGCTGACCTCGGCGGAAATTACTCCGGGTATCGATTCAAGCGTCTTTTTGACCCTTGCCTCGCAGTGACCGCACATCATGCCCTCGATCTTCATTGTTGTTTCCATGACATTGTTCTCCTTTTCGGATGCTTTATTGTTCTCCGGGACCGCGGATGAGGCGGGAGCCGGGTTTTTACCGTATATTTTCACAAGATTCAGCCGCAGCGCGTTCGTCACGACACAGAAGCTCGACAGGCTCATGGCAGCCGCCCCGAGCATCGGGTTCAGCTCCCAGCCGAGAACTCCGGTGAACACTCCCGCCGCAAGCGGAATGCAGACAAGGTTGTATATGAACGCCCAGAACAGGTTTTCCCTGATATTCCGGAGCGTCGCGCGGCTGAGCCTTATAAGCGCCGGAACGTCGGTCAGGCGGCTGTTCATAAGCACGGCATCGGAGGCTGACGCGGCAATGTCGGTCCCGGCTCCTATCGCGATACCCGTGTCGGCTCTCGTCAGCGCCGGAGCGTCGTTTATCCCGTCGCCGACCATCGCTGTTCTACCCTCGCGGCAGAGCTTTGCGACCTCTTTTTCCTTCCCGTCAGGAAGGACTCCGGCGATAACGTCGGTGATCCCGACCTGCTTTGCAACCGCTTTCGCGGTCTTTTCGTTGTCTCCGGTCAGCATGACGACGCGGATGCCCATCTCACGGAGCTGTCTCACCGCCTCCGGGCTTTCCTCCTTGATAACGTCGGCGACAGCGATTATCCCGCAGAGTCTGCCGCCGCAGGAGAAGAACAGCGGAGTTTTGCCCTCCGATGCCAGCCCCTCGGCGTCATTACGCAATTTTTCACTGACCTCGGTCTGAGAAGAGATGAATTTCAGGTTCCCGCCGCATATCTTTTCGCCGTCAAGCACAGCCGAAAGCCCGTTGCCCGGCAGTGCCTCGAAATCCGTGACCGAAGGCGGGGCGATCCCCTTCTCCCCGGCATATTTCATCACCGCAGAGGCAAGCGGATGCTCGCTCAGGCTCTCGACCGCCGCCGCGACGGTAAGAAGCCGTTCTTCATCGTCGGATATCACGTCGGTGACCTCCGGCTGACCCTTTGTAACGGTGCCGGTCTTGTCAAGGACTACGGTTTTCGTCTTTCCCGCCGACTCAAGCGCCGCCGCGGTCTTAAACAGGATCCCGTGCCTTGCACCGACCCCGCTTCCGACCATAATCGCGACCGGAGTTGCCAGTCCGAGCGCGCAGGGACAGCTGATGACAAGCACCGATATTCCCCGCGCAAGCGCAAATCCGATGTCCTTTCCGAGCATCAGCCACACCGCGACCGTGACAAGCGCTATCCCGATGACGACCGGGACAAACACTCCCGAAACGCGGTCGGCAAGCCTTGCGATCGGGGCTTTTGTCGCCGCCGCGTCGCTGACGGTCTTGATTATCTGCGCAAGTGCGGTGTCGGAGCCGACGCGCTCCGCCTCGCATTCAAGATATCCGCTCCGGTTTACCGTTGCCGCCGAAACCCTGTCGCCGGCTGTCTTGTCAACCGGAATGCTCTCGCCGGTCAGTGCCGATTCATCGACCGCCGACGAGCCCCTCAGCACCCTTCCGTCAACCGGAATGCTCTGTCCGGGGCGGACGGCGAAAACATCTCCGACCCTGACCTCCGACACCGGAACGGTCTCCTCTTTTCCGTCACGTATCAGGCTCGCCGTTTTCGGCGCCAGCTTCATAAGCCCCTTAAGCGCATCGGTGGTCTTTCCCTTCGACCGCGCCTCAAGCATTTTTCCGACGGTGATAAGCGCAAGGATCATCGCCGCCGACTCGAACCACAGCCCGTGCATATATCCCATCGCCGCCTCCGCATCGCCCCTGACGTATGCGTCGGACATTGCGAAAAGCTCCACGGTGCTGTACATAAACGCCGCTCCCGACCCGAGCGCGACAAGCGTGTCCATATTCGGCGACCGGTGTATCACACCCTTCACGCCGTTTACAAAGAATTTCTGATTTATGATCATCACGACCGCCGCAAGGAGCATCTGCACCAGCGCGTGAGCCATGTGGTTGTTCTCAAAATACGCCGGCATCGGCAGTCCGAGCATATGTCCCATTGAAAAGTACATAAGCACGGCGAGGAACACAAGCGACCATATCAGCCGCTTTTTCAGCTTCGGTGTCTCGGTGTCGGCAAGCTCCTCCGGCTCATCACCGACAGTCTTCCCACCCTTTACGCCGGCTCCGTAGCCGGCCGCCTTAACCGCCGCGATTATCTCCGCGTCCCCCGCGTCACCCTCCACGCCCATGGAGTTCGTCAGCAGGTTCACCGCGCATCCCGTTACACCCGGAACGCTCTTTACCGCCTTTTCCACCCGCGCGGAGCAAGCCGCACAGCTCATTCCCGTTACGTTATATGTTTTCACGTTTTTTGTCCTTTCTGTTTTTAAGAGAACGACTTCCTTCTGCGCAGTTAATCCCGCAAGGGATTTACTGCTGAAGAACGGAAGCGAAGAAGCGTACCGGAAAAGAAATATAATTATCAGCTTCAGCGATAATTCTTTTTCAGATTCTTCTTTGCTACTTTCTTCTAAAGAAAGTAGACGTTCCTCCTCATTCTTCTTTGCTACTTTCTTCTAAAGAAAGTAGACGTTCCTCCCCGTTCCTCCTTATTTAACAAGCCTCTTAAGCACCTCGGCAAGCTCGGCTGATTTTTCGGTCCTGCCGGCGGCTATGTCCTCGGCGACGCAGGAGGAGATGTGGGCATTGAGAAGCTCGCGCTCGAACGCGGCAAGAGCAGAGGAAGCGGCGGCGGACTGGGTCAGAACGTCAATGCAGTAAGCATCGCTTTCGATCATGCTTTTAAGCCCGCGGATCTGTCCCTCTATCCGACTGAGACGGTTGATGAGCCGCCTGACCTCGGCATCCGTCCGGTGCTTCTTGCGGCAGCAGTTGTGTTCCATAACATACCTCCGTATCATTTCCCGATCACACAGGTATTATATACCCTCCGGGGGTATCTGTCAAGGGGTAAATAAAAAATACTGTTGATTTTTCCGGCAAAACGCGATATAATCTCAGTGATATAAAACCGATAAACAGCCCCGAAAGGATGAGTATGATATGAAAAACACCGAACTGATAAGAGGTGCGGAGTGCGTGATGAGATCGCTCCCCGGCATGATACCCGGAAAAAGATGCCTCATCGTCACGGGAAAAACCTCCGCATCAAAGAGCGGCGCGCTTTACGACGTGACGGAGGCGCTTAAGAGCATGGGATGCTCGTTCATAGTATATAACGGGGTGACGGAAAACCCGCCGGTTGACGCGTGCAGAGAGGCGGGAAAAACGGGGCGAGATTACGGCGCGGAATTTGTCATTGCCATCGGAGGCGGCTCTCCGATCGACGGGGCAAAAGCCGCATCTGTCTTTGCCGTGAACCCGGAAATGACGGACAGTGAGCTTTTCGACCCGGATACCCCCAAAACCGCCCTCCCGATAATCGCAGTACCGATCACGGCGGGAACCGGAAGCGAGGCAAACGCAAGCGCCGTGATAACCTATGCCGGAAAGAAGAAATCGTTCACAGACCCCGCAGTCCTGCCGTATGCCGCATTTCTTGACCCGCGGTATCTCTCCACCCTGAACAGCAAATACACCGCAAGCACCGCAACAGACGCCTTCTGCCACTGCTTTGAATCGTATATGTCGCCGAAGTCTACCCCGGAATCGGAAAAGGACGCGCTTCTCGGCGGCAGGATCATGTGGCGCGCGCTTACCGAAAACGATTTCATCGGAAACGACCGCGATGCGGCAGGGCTTTCGCAGGAAACAAGAGCCGCAATGCTCGACGGAGCGGCGCTCGGCGGGCGGGCGATAATGACCACCGGAACCGGCTTTACACATCCTCTCGGGTATTATCTCACCCTCCGCTTCGGCATCCCTCACGGCTTCGCCTGCGGTGCCTTCACCGGGGAGTACGTGAGATATAACCTGAAAACCCCGGAGGGACGGGAGAGAGTAACCGCCTTTGCCGATTTCATAGGCACAGCTCCGGAGATAATCGCAGAGGTCATCCCGGCGCTCTCCGACGTAAACCTTGTAATGAGCGAAAATGAGATATCCGACGCCGTGAAAATGGCATCCGGCGCAAAAAACTATAAAAACTCCCCCGCAGTCATCGACGACAGCGATGCGGAGGCGATATTCAGAACGCTTTTCGGTTGATCACGGATATCTCCGGTACTGTCCCGTCAGGGAAAACATCAAAAAAGGTGTTAAAACTCATCCTGAGTTTTAACACCTTTTTATGGATTTTATCTTCTCTTCTTCGGCAGGTAATTCACGGGGTTGACGGGATTGCCGTCGATCCTCACCTCAAAGTGGAGGTGAGGTCCCGTCGTGACGCCGGTAAGACCGACCTCTCCGACCTTCTGACCCTTGTAGACTCTTTCGCCTTCCTTGACCGTAGCAACTCTCATGTGCGCGTAATAGGTCTCCACACCGTCCTCGTGAAGGATCTTCACAAGGATTCCGTATGTCCCTCCGTCACCCGAGAAGGTTACGACACCTCCGTCAGCGGCAATGACCTCGTCTCCGATTTTACAGCCGGAAAGATCGGCTCCGGTATGGAAATTGCCGACACCGACTCCGGTTCTGACGCCGTATGACGAATATACAATGAAGCTGCCGGAAAGCGGCCACATGAATGACCCCGTGGGTTCGGTTGAGGGATACTGTTTTGTCCCCACAAGCTCGACACGTCTTACCGGTTCGGAAACCGTTACCGACGACACAAGCTCTCTTGATATCTCGACCCCGTCGGCATATGACACCTCGTAGGTGTTCTCGGCAATGCCGCTTGAGCCTTCCTCGAGCACCTTCGTCTGACCGATATAAAGCGCGTCGCTTTCAATATACTCGGTTTCGGCGGAGATAATCTCGGTATATTTTTCGGTAACAACGTTTTTGTATGCTATTGCGGACTGGAGTCCGTTCAGCGTGAAGGATATGTTGCTGTCACTGCCGGAAGAAAATCTGCCGCTCTTCTTTGCGAATCCGTAGCTGAGATACCTGTCGGGCGAAAGCAGGAATGAGCTTCCCGCCGCAGTCACTCTTGTCCCGGCAATGCCGTCGGTGATGATCGCGGATTCTTCTTCAAATCCGTCGGTCAGGCTTCTCCTGAGCCCCTCTGCCGTTGAAATCTTTGCGGCTGAGCAGAATACGTTTCTTATTGAGAACTCGGTCGTCAGCTCGATCTCTCCCTCGCCGCCGTCCGTTTTTTCGACATACCCGACAATATAGTCGCGGAATACCGAAACGGCATCCTCTGCCTCGGCATAGGTGGCGCAGGCGGCAATGTCGCTGCCCGACACGGATATCATGTATGCCCTTCTGTAATCACCGGCATAGCGGTCGAAAAGCAGATCAAGGCATTCGTCGACTCCCGCAGCTTCTTCCTTTCCGTCGGAGGGAACATACCTGTATGTTATTCTGTTGTCTCCGGAATAGATAGAGCCGTTTGCCGCGAGTTTTTCGTCAAGCTTCAGCAGAGCCTGATTGACAGCGGCGCGGCTTTCGACGGCGCAGACGGTTTTCCCGTCGATGCAGAGCATCAGGGAAAGGTCGCGGGAAGCAAAGTTCCTTACGCAGATGAATCCGCCCACGGCAAGCGCCGCGGCAACGGTCCATCCGATAATTGTTCCGGCAAGTTTTCTGTCAGCACGTTTTTTTGACATCGGCTGAATTCTCCTTGCGTTTCGTGTAGCTTATATGCCGTCCGGAGATATCTCCCCGAACAACATTATATATTTTATCACATCAGAACCGAAAAAGCAACCCCTGTTTCGGCATTTCACACAATTTTGTGTGGGTTGCACAAATTGTGAACTGAATTTTCAGCACTTCGAACAAAGCAAGCTCTGTTTTTGACGGTTTGAAATTCATTTCAGGCCTGTGATTGTGCATTTTTCCGGCGGCATGAATGTCTGAAAGTGTCCAACCGGGAGGCAGAGGCTGCCCGACAGCATCGGAACGCGGACTGTTGAACGTTCTGCCGCGAACTATCCTTGGCTTCCCCTTTGAGGGCTGCGAAGCAGGGGCTTGGTAGTGAATTGACCTCCGGGGGAGGTCAAGAACCGCAGTTCCGCTTGCGGAACTGCTACTGACACGAGCCGCAGCGAGACAGCTCCG